>Ga0111198_1052_pt1 | contig 14272 bp, 14 predicted proteins | sample DeeMarSWOR324_28_FD_80370 | JGI IMG/M metagenome (GOLD analysis project Ga0111198, IMG submission 80370) | candidate division WOR_3 bacterium SM23_60
TGACAACTGGTTGACCACCCTCCATTACCGCGACACACGAATTGGTCGTCCCTAAATCAATCCCTATTATTCTCGCCATCTTCTTGACCTCCTTCTTTCTGTTTAGAGACAAACACTTTTGCTGGTTTAATAACCCGACCATCAACAATGTAACCTTTGTGAACTTCTTCAATTACCATATTCTCAGGCTGAGTATCAGTCGGAACCATTGCAATAGCCTCATGTCGACTCGGGTCAAAAACCTCACCAATTCCTGAAAATTCAACAAGACCAAGTGACTTCAAAGCCTCTTTGAGCTGCCGATAGATTATTTCTACGCCCTTGTAGAAATGCTCGGAATTCGAATCGTCTTCTGCGCTGCCGAGCGCACGGTCAAAACTATCGAGTACCGGAATCACCTTCTCAAAAAACTCATACTTGGTTGACCGCCGGAAATCCGCCATCTTCTTATCCATGAATTTTCGGTAGTTATGCATATCCGCAACAGCCCGCATGTACTTGTCCTTTAGGGCCTTGATTTCATCATCCTTCTCTTTGCTTGCCTCTCTCAGACGTGTCACTGGTCCTTTTCTTTTCACAGGTTTCTCCTTAAAAAACGTTATTTTTCACAATTTAGACAGTAACTTTCAGCTTCAAGTTTAGCGCAGATATGTTCACAAAATAGTGCCTGCCGCACTGTACAAACTCATCTTCCGGCAAGGAGACGGTCAGCAAGAATCTCGGGTAACCCAGCATCAAGGATCTTCTGCTGCGCACGCGGAATATTGTAATCCAGACGAATAATCTCCACGGCATGTTTGTTACCGTCATAAATTGCATAGGTTGCCCGCGGGTCGAGATCGCGCGGCTGTCCGACACTCCCGACGTTTACTATGTACCTTCTCGATTCGATAAGCGGAAACGGGTTGTCGGCAACAAGATCAGTATAGCCATTCGCGTCCTGGAACGCAGCCCCCGGAATGTGCGAGTGTCCAATAAAACACAACTGCGGTTTGAAAAATTGAAACTGCTGTTTAAAATCCTCAAGCGTAAACACGTATTTCCACAGCTCTGGTGTTTCTGGTGTTGCGTGAACGAGCAGGAGGTTGTCAACCGTTGCCGTGTACGTGAGCCGGTTGAGTTGATTGAGCCGTGTTTTGTTAATATTCTCTTTGGTCCAGCGTATTGCATCGGCGGCCACTGGATTGAAGGCGGCGATGTCGGTTTTGTCAAGCGTTGCCCAATCGTGATTACCGGCAACAACGACCTTCGCCTCTTTCATGACGAGTTCAACACATTCATTCGGATTCGCGCCGTAGCCAACCAGGTCACCGAGACAGAAAATACTTTTGATTCGCCTCCTCTTTATGTCCTTTATGACAATCTGTAGCGCCTCAAGATTGGAATGTATGTCACTTACTATTGCTGCTTTCATATTTCCTTTTTATCGCATCAAGTACACCGTTGATAAATCTCCCCGAATCTGCACCACCGTATCGCTTGCCCAGTTCAATTGCCTCATTAATCGACACCTGCGCTGGAATGTCATCAAAGTAAAGTATCTCGCATGTCCCGATCCGAAGTAGAATTCTGTCGATCACCGAGATGCGATCGTAATCCCAGTTCTCCAATACTGCCATGATGCTACTATCAATTGTATCGAGGCAGTCAACTGTTTTGTTCACCAGTTCCCGGCAGAATGTAGTGTCCTCCCGGCTGTATTCCTTACCCTCAAGTACTGCAGCACATACACCAGGCAAATCCCTGTCTCCCGCTTCATAACGATAGAGAATCTTCAGGGCAAACTCACGTGCCAGTCTCCGACCCATTCTATCCTGCTAGGATGTCGTGTTAGAAAACACACGTAACGAGCGATGTTGCTAACGGGACCGGATCATCGCATACAGATTCGCCAGTTCGAGCCCGGTCTCAGCAGCGTCCCAGCCTTTGTTTCCTTTCTTTGTTCCCGCACGGTCCATTGCCTGCTCTGCAGTATCGGCAGTAATGATGCCATACACAAACGGCATTCCCTTCTCCAGATTCAACTGTGCTATACCTTTGGTCACCTGAGCGGCAACGTATTCAAAATGTGGTGTGTCACCACGTATAATCGCACCCAGACACAAAACGCAGTCGTACTTCTTATCCTGTATGCGGCGACCAATGCCAGGTATTTCAAAACTGCCGGGCGTCCAATACACAGTGATGTCATTGGTGTCGACCCCGTGTCGCATCAAACAGTCAAGCGCACCCTCAAGCAGTTTTTTGGAGATGAACTCGTTGAAGCGGGAGATCACAATAGCAAATTTCTTACCTTTGCCAATGAGATTGCCTTTAATTTCTTTCATGAACTCTTCCTCCTCTTTACCTTTTTTCTCGCACGCGTGTGAACAGCTGAACGCACAGCTTTTTTCTGTTCATGAGACTTGAGATGTTCAAACGCGGATTCAGGAATCAAATGTCCAAGTTTTTCTCGTTTCGTCTGCAAATACTGAACGTTCCGGTGATGGGGCATGTAAATTGGCACCTGCTCGGTCACGGTAAGACCATACCCCTCGAGGCCAATAATCTTCTTCGGATTATTTGTCAACAGCCGCACCGACGAAAGACCGAGATCGCAGAGAATCTGCGCACCGATGCCATAATCCCTCAAATCTGCTGCAAAACCAAGTGCCAGGTTGGCCTCAACCGTATCGAATCCCTGATCCTGCAACCGGTATGCCTGAATTTTGTTGGCCAGGCCAATGCCTCTGCCCTCCTGGCGCATGTAGAGGAAAACGCCGAGCTTCGCCTTGGCGATCATCTTGAGTGCGGCCTCCATCTGATCACCACAATCGCAGCGCAGCGAGTGGAAAACATCGCCGGTAAGACACTGGGAATGAACACGCACCAGTACATTCTCGCTATTTTTTACATCTCCCAACACGAGTGCAATGTGGTGGTCGTTATTGATCGTGTCCTCGTACAAAAAAAGACGGAACTGTGCGTACTTTGTAGGTAAAATTGTCTCGCAAATACGTTCAACAAGCTTTTCTTTTCTGCGTCGGTACTCAATTAAATCCTTGATCGAGACAATCGAGAGCTTGAAGCGCTTAGCAAGTTTCGTTAATGCCGCAAGCCGTGCCATGCGGCCATCCTCATCCATGATTTCACACAGCACACCAGCCGGATACAAACCAGCCAAACGGGCAAGGTCAACCGTTGCTTCGGTATGCCCTGCCCGGCGCAGTACACCGCCGTTAACTGCTTGGAGAGGAAAAATGTGGCCTGGTCGCGCAAGGTCTGAAGGCTTGCTTTTCTTGTTGATTAGAACCTTAACCGTCTGTGCGCGATCGTAGGCAGAACTGCCGGTGGTCGTCTTATGCCGCGCATCGACGCTGACCGTGAACGGCGTACCGTGCAGTGCCGTATTGTCTTGCACCATGATCGGGAGCTTTAGCTCTTCACACCGCTTCCGTGTTAATGGTGCACAGATAAGACCGCGGCCGTGTTTGGCCATGAAATTTATCAATTTGGGCGTTATTTTGGACGCTGCAGCAACAAAATCTCCTTCGTTTTCGCGTTTTTCATCATCAACAACAATGATCGGCTTGCCCTTCCTTACATCACTAATCGCCTGTTCAATCGAGGATAGCATAACCATAATTCTACCGAAATTTGCAGAAAAGTCAATAATAACAAGGACAAAAAGCAAAAGTATTTGAAAAAACGCCACTTGTTAGTGCAGTAGTCCCTGCTGAAACAAAATGTGAATAGTGAATGGTAAATAGGTAGTATCACTCGGATAACGACTACAATTCACCATTCCCAATTCACCAAATTCCTTTGACTTTTGCCTTTTGACTTCTACCTTTATTTGGGTATAATCCTTGTATGAAAATACTAGTTACGGGTGGCTGTGGCTTCATTGGTTCACACATTGTCGATGCCTACATAAACCACGGGCACGATGTGGCGATCATAGATAATCTCTCAACCGGAGATATTAAGAACCGTAATCCCCAGGCACGTTTTTATCAAGAAGATATTTGCAGTAAGGATATTGAGGGCATTTTTGCCGAGGAGAAGTTCGACACGATCAATCACCACGCTGCTCAGATCAATGTCCGGACATCAGTCGAGGATCCCCTCTTCGATGCGCACGTCAATATCATCGGTTCGATTAACCTTCTCACGCTGGCCGCGAAGTACGGTGTTAAGAAATTTATCTTTGCTTCAAGTGGCGGCGCGATTTATGGCGAACCACGAACGTTTCCAATCACCGAAGAATTTGCGGCCATGCCCGCCTCACCCTATGGCATTTCCAAGATGACAATTGAACACTACACGAAGCTGTTCGCCAGGTTGTACGATATTGACTACTTCATTTTTCGCTACAGCAATGTGTACGGGCCGCGCCAGATAGCAAAGAGCGAAGCAGGTGTCATCTCCATATTTATCCAAAAGATCCTCAACAGCGGCACGTGCGTCATCTTTGGCGACGGCACGCAGACAAGGGATTATGTCTATGTCAGCGATGTCGTTGCCGCGAATGTTGCGGCGCTCAACCATGCATCACAGACACTTAATATTGGTACTGGTAAGGAAACAAGCGTTAACGACCTTATTCACATGCTCGAGCGTGTGACAAAACAGAAGGTTGCGTACGAGCACGGGCCAGAAAGACCCGGCGAGGTTTCGCGAAATGTCGTTGACTGCTCGCACGCACGGGCGACAATCGACTGGCAGCCACAGGTTACGCTCGAGCAAGGTATGCAAGAAACATTTGACTACTTCAAGAAAATATCTTAATCCAGAAGTCCTGGCACGGCTTTCACGACTCGACCTCAAGGCGCGGCTCGTCGTCGAAGGCTTCATGAGCGGTCTGCACACAAGCCCGTTCAAGGGTTTTTCTCAGGAGTTTGCTGATTACCGACAGTATATGCCGGGTGATGAACCGAAGCGCATAGACTGGAAAGTGTATGCACGGCGTGACCGCTTTTATATCAAGGAGTACCAGGAGGAGACAAACTTGCGTGCATACATACTACTCGACAAGAGCGGGTCAATGAGCTACGGCACCAAGGTAAACAAACTCGAGTATGCCAAGTACTTGAGCGCGAGCCTTGCCTACATGCTGTTCAGGCAAAAAGACAGTGTGGGCATTGCCACATTCGATACGGCGATACGCGAAATGGTCGCGCCATCAGCGAAACGTAGTAATTTCATGCAGATTCTCAAAATCATTGATACGGCACACGCCGAGGGAGAAACACGGCTCTCCACCATACTGCTTCAGCTCGCCCAAAAAATGAAACGGCGGGGCTTGGTGATACTACTCTCTGATCTGTTCGATGAACCAGAGGTTGTCATACGCTCACTACGTTCCTTCCGCTACCGTAAGCACGAAATACTCGTGTTTCACATTCTCGATCGGGACGAAATCGACTTTCCCTTCGCGAAGTCTGCAATATTCACAGACCTTGAAGATGGAACTGATATGGTCATACAGCCACAACTGATTCGTGAATCCTACAAGAAACGCTTCCACCAATTGCTCGATCTGTATCGCCGTCGGCTCCTCGGTTCGCACATCGACTATGAAGTGATGAATACGGATACACCCTATGACAAAGCGCTCTTCGCATACCTGCACAAACGCACGCGGCTCGTATGACGTTTCTGTATCCTCTCTACCTCCTCGGCATTGCTCTCACGGCCATACCGATAGTCATCCATCTGTGGTTTCGGAAACGGCTAAAACGAGTACCGTTTTCAACGCTTCAATTCTTGAAGAGAACAGAAGCAAAACGGTTCGGGTGGTTGCGGCTGCGGGAAATCCTAACCTTGGTGCTACGATGTCTGATAATACTGTTTTTGTTCTTGAGCCTCTCGCGACCGCGCCTCACATCAGTGCTATTGGGCGCTGGCCGCTCAGCATCGGTTGTGCTCATGCTCGACAACTCCTACAGCATGGGCTATGGAAACAACTTTGCCCGCGCTCAGGAAACCGCACACACGATCATCGCTCGCTATTCACCAAAATCAGAGTTTTTTGTGGCTCCGCTGTGCAATCTTGATCAGCGTGACAGTCTTGTGCCTCGCGCTGGTGTTAGCAAAACATCGGCGCACAAACTCATTGAAGACATTACCCTTTCGCATCATACAGGAACAATACGCGATGCGCTCTCTGGGCTCGATTTCAGTGAACACCGCTACCCGCTTGAATACATATACATCGGTGACGGTCAGGAACACAATTTCATGGAATTCCCGGCTGAACTGGGTGGAGCACGGTTTAACTGGCTCGAAGTACCGCTCGGCAGCAATGTTGTCATTACCCATGTTTCACTCAAAGATCCGATTGCCGTACCGCTCGACCAGTACACCTTGCTCGTGGAGGTTACGAACCACTCGCCGCGCACATGGCGTGGAACAACAGCGCTCGAGGCTGACGACTACCGACGGGAAAAGGAATGTATCATTGAATCGGACGGTACCGTACGTGTGGAATTTCTCATTCCAACCACACTGCGCCACGGTACAGTAACCGTGTATGACGATAGTCTTACCATTGACAACACATACTATTTTTCAAAATCTCCTGCCAAACAGCTCAGCATCCTCATTGTCGGTGATGATGACTTCTTACGCTCAGCGCTCAGTACATCACAGCATGCGCGTGCACCATTTCGTGTCGAGTCAGTAGAAGACCTGGGTACGGCCGATCTACGAAATTATGATGTGATCGTGCTCAACGGTATCCGAGAGATAAGCGAGAGTGCCCGAATCAAGCTCGATAACTTCAGAACGCAGACCGAAAAAGCAGTAATCATCTTTTTGGGAGAGTCTGTCGGGAACGTGTTGCAGAGTTTCGTTGCACCGTGCTGCACCGTTGACACGCTGCTTTTGCCGCGGGGTTACGTAACCCTCGACTGGATTGACTATTCCGACCCAACCTTTGAGGTCTTTGTCGGTACGACAACATTACTGAATGCGCGGTTTTACCGCGTACAGAAGGTAACGCCGCGGAGCAAAGTAATCGCACGGGTCACCGGCAACCATCCTTTCATTATCAAACACGACAACCTCGTTGTTATCACCGCGCCGGTAACTCCCGATGCGACCGACCTCATATACACGGCAGCGTTTGTGCCGATGCTCTATCGGCTGACAACAAGTAGTATCGGTGTGTCCTACGACAAAGAACTGTTGCTCGGTGAAACAGTAACTGGGGCACAAACTACACGTGCCCCAACCGGCGCACTTGTTCCTGATTCCAGCGTCCTTCAGACACCTGGATTCTATTCAGTAGATGGCCACATCGTCGGTGTCAATGTCGTCCCGGAAGAAGGTCGTGTGAAAAAACTTGGCACGGAATCAGCAACAGCACTCGCCATATCGAAAATTAGTATTGAACGGGATGCCGCGGGTAGCGACTTATCTACAATTCTCTTGTACTGTGCACTCGGCGCATTCGTCTTGGAACTCCTCTTACTCGCGTTGTAGTGCTCACCGCACGCGGATTATCGAATAGAAAGCGCAACCATTGCATTGTGCGTCGCATAGGGCATGATGTTGTAATCATAGTGGAGGAGCACAAAACCGAGCCGGAGAGAAAAGCCGAACATTGCGCGATACTCATTTTCGCCGTTCATCTCGATGTCAATCTCTTCGGTGACCGTCGTAAGACCTCCCGGGTTATCAATGTCCGGTATATCGTATTTGAATTCGTAAGGAAAGTGAACTTTTGTCCCTTCAATGCCCACGCCAACAAACGGCTCGATGACCGCAATACGCGTGGACATGAGAAGTTGAACGCTCCACGTACGGCTATTGACAACTTGCTCGCCTAACGAATCGTTTATATAAAACGCCTGATATGCACCACCGATGGCAATCGCAAGCGGTATCGGTGTTATGCTCAAGGGTGGCAGTTTGGTGAGTTCCTGTTTCACGCTAACACCGACGAGCCGGACACTTGATCCCTGGAATCGGAACGGAAGATACCGCACGCCAATTTCAAGACCGGATACAAGCCCAATGTTCAACTGCGGCACGACGAGGGGCACGTGCGACATATTGAAGCCGCCGGGAATGACTGGAGGAACGGCCACTTTGTTTTCTGAAGTGAGTACTCTCGTTGAATCGGCCGGACCAAAAACCGTACTGAGATTCTGTAACTCAAGACTATCGCAGCCGAGACCATCAACACCGAGCGAACAGATGAGAGCCGTGCCATCAAAGTACTTTGCCGATGACGGTATGCTCACGAAAATACCACGTACACCAATATCGAGCCCGAGAACATCGTGGCTGTACGCAGAATGAAACAGCCCTGACGAGATACCAGAACCAAAAGCAGTGACGAGCGGTTGCGTGTAGCCACGCACGAGCCCTTCACCCAATCTCTTGATTCGTTCTGCTAGTGCTTCATCCTGTGCCGAGACAACTGTACACACAATCAAAAGGAGGAGCAGAATCTTTTTCACTGCCATAATTATATCGACACTTAAGAGTATGTCAACAGTGCGCTCCGATTGGTTATCAGGACATCAGGGTACCAGAGTAACTGGAAGAGGAAATCAAGAGAACAAGATATCTGGAAACGCTCGATGCTCGGACAACAAAGAGGACAAGGCAGGGGGCAAAAGTCAAAAGACAAAAGCTGGACGCGAATAACCATGACGTCTAAGAATCGAGGCTCCAACCAGTAGTGTCATTGCGAGCTCCGATTTATCGGAGCGTGGCAATCTCGTCGTGCAAGATAGGAGATTGCTTCGTCACGTTGTTCCTCGCAATGACGATATGATGAGCTAATGGCTAAAGGTTGATGCCCAAAGCCTAGAGGTTGCCACCAGGTGCCTTATTCAGAATGATGTTGGGTTAGGCCTAATATTTATGCAGTTCGGACACAGAGGCAGTTCTCGACGACGTTCCTCGACCGAGCTCGAGATTTTGCTCGAACGATACAATGTATTTATTCTTCGAGTGAGCGAAGCGAGTCGAGAAGTTCACGGTTAAAGATTGTTCCGCATTCACTGAGGAATGCTACTTCGTTCTTGGAGCTTGGAATTTACGCTTTTAACGTGCTCCTTGCTTCTTGAGCACGGTGAGTACGGTCTTTAGGAATATTTTGAGGTCAAGCTTGAGTGACATGTCATTAATGTACTGCAGATCATGCTCCAACTTCTTCCTAACATCGTCGATCGACGCATCGTACGAACCTCTCACTTGCGCCCAACCAGTAATCCCGGGATGAACATTGAGTCGCAAGTTATAAAGGGGAACAGTTTGCTTGAATTGCTTAACAAATGCTGGTCTCTCAGGACGCGGTCCGACAAAACTCATATCTCCCTTGAGCACATTGAACAACTGCGGCCATTCGTCTAAACGCAATGGACGCAAGACTCTCCCGATTCTTGTAATCCGTGAGTCATTCTTTCCCGCCCACACTGGCCCCGTATACTTCTCGGCATCACTGATCATGGAACGGAATTTGTAGAGAACGAACTGCTTGCCCCGATAGCCAACCCGTTTCTGCGTATACAGAACTGGCCCACGTGTATCAAGCTTTATGCAGACTGCAATGAGCAAAAGTATCGGCCAGAATGTAAACAGAGCAAGTGTTGCTAGAGCGACATCAATCACCCGTTTCAGAAACTGGTCCCAGTGTGAGAGAGGATTAAAAATAATCTTTAAGAATGGTGACTCGGGCACCTTCTGGACCAAAAAGTACTGGTAAATCATTGGGTACAGACGGGGACTGATGAAGATCTCGTAGTCAGTATTGGTGAGTCCGGAAATGATATTGAATATTTCCTGCTCATGATGCCCGTTACTCTCGATCACAATTCCATCAACGTCACTACGAGTGAGCACATGTCTGGGGATTGTGGGATTCACCTTGGCTAATTTGATCTTCTCAACAACATTAAAGTGGCTGTAGTTTTCAATTGTGTCACCGTTCTGGAATATGAGTACTTTGTCACGCCGCGGCTTGATGTATTCTCCGACCAAACCGCGCCAGAAAAAGCGCCAGGCCATGATCGACGGCAGCATGACGAGGTATGCCGGCACAAATCCTCTCGCCTTGATGAAATCGATATTTACCAAATAGCCGAGCCCGATGATAATAATCGCCCCGAGGCAGAGAACTCGGAAAAGTTTGAACACCTCATTCATGAGTTCGATTTTGTGCCGCGGTTCATAGAGGTCAAAACTCTGAAAGAGAAAAAGCCAGAATAAAAGGACAATGAAATTGCCGATTATTGAATTCCAGCTGATAACGACCGTGTTAATGGCAGATGCCTTCCACGTAATGAAGAATGCTGCGGATAGGACTACAACATCGCCAAGGATTGTAAAAAGAAACTCATGTCTGCGGGACATCAAACATCTGATGCGTCGCTATTTACCTCCTTGAGCACAAATTAATAATATACGAGATGTCCTATTTGTCAAGGACAAATTTTGAAGCTTAAATCTCACCATGGCAGCAACAGGGCATACAGAAAAAGGCATGTAACGGCACTTCGAGGCACGTGACGGCACCAAAGGACATATGTGGCGTACTGGGGTGACAAGGCAACAAGGGCTTTCCTGTATTTTTTGCTCTGCAATCTTTCGTGCCTTGACTGCCTCGCATTACCCTTGATTGCCCAAACGTGCCTTGAATTGCCTTAGTGTGGAATTGTCCACATGAGAGGACCGTCATAGATTTCGAATGAAGACGAGAAGACCCCACGTTGTTTCGCGGAAACATTAATGCCCCAAACCCCGACCGCAAAGCTCTTATTCTTCGAGCGAGCGGCAGCTAGCGAGCCTGCCCCGAGCTTGTCGAAGGGCCGAGAAGCACCTTGAATCTGACAATAAGACAATGAGACTAGAGGACAATCAGACCCATAGGATCTCACCTTTTCGACCTTTGCCGTTTACCTTTTGCCTTCTACCTTTTACCTTTTGCCTTTTGCCTTTTACCTTTTACCTTTTACCTTTTGCCTTTTACCTTTTACCTTTTACCTTTTGCCCTTTAATTTTGTCCCTCAGGTACTCTGATACCCGGATGTCCTGATAGCCAGTGTGAACCCACTGTTGACATCTTTGTGTCCTCTCCTATAATTGCTTAATGCGCTGTGATTTGTTTTTGAAAAAAATCCTGCTCTTCAAGAAACGAACAGAAGCAAAAGAGATGTGCAATAAGCATCTTATAAAACTCAACGGGAGGTACATAAAACCTTCCAAAACAGTGACGGTTGATGATATCATCGAGATCGAAACGTATAAAGGCACACAGAGAATTAAAGTTTTGAAGATTCCTGATAGTAATGTAAAAAAGGATGAAACCTATTTCTACTATGAGGAAATGTGAACATGGGCCACGACAACATGCGCAATAGTTTACATCTATGAAAATCGGCATTACGCTCGGTGATCCCGCAGGCATTGGTCCAGAGCTCATCCTCAAGGCAGCGTCATGCGTAGAACAAATGAGCAATGTCCACATCTACGGAAACAAACAGCTCTTAAGAAAAACCGCCTTTGACCTTGGTCTGCTGCACGAATATGAAGAACTACAAGGACACGTCGTGGAATGTGTTGATAACATTAGGTACCGATATGGTAAACCAACCAAAACGACCGGACGTGCTGCTCTTCAGTCTCTGAACTGTGCCCTGGAATCCCGTGTAGATATTCTTATCACACCCCCAGTTGTGAAAGATGTCATACGGTATCACATACGCAACTTCACTGGTCACACTGAGTACCTTGGTCGTCACTTCAACACGAGAGACTACGCCATGGTCGGGTTGTGGCGGACAAAAAGAATTATGCTCCTAACCACACACATGCCCTTACGCAACGTATTCAGACATGTAACGCAGCGCGCTGTCTTTGGAAAAATCGTGCTTCTCAACTGGGGCCTCAAGCGCTACTTCAATGTCAAAACACCACGGATTGGCATAAGCGCAGTCAACCCGCACGCGTTTGAGTTCAGCCTCGGTGAAGAAGAGAAAATCACAAAAGCCATTGCTCAGGCACGACAGAACAGGATCAATGCAGAAGGACCCTATCCTGCAGATACACTTTTTGACCGCGTCCTGGACGGTTTCTTGACAATGTATCATGACCAGGCAATGATCTATCTTAAATCAAAAACCGATGGCTTAAATTTCACCTTAGGCTTACCCATTATTAGACTATCGCCACTCTATGGCGCTGCACTTGATATTGCGGGAACGAACATGGCTGAAGCTTCAGGACTCATAGCAGCGATTAAGCAGGGAATAAAACTTCATAAAAGTGCGAGGAGATATGATAGAAAGAACGCGTAGCTGTAATGCTTTAATCCTTTTTTGTATAATCGCTGTTCTTTTTACGGCGGTATGTGCTCCTAAGAGCGATTTGCAGAAAGGAATTGAAGCTATTGATAAGGGTGATTACGCAAAGGCAATTGAACACCTGCACAATGCGACGGACAACGATCCGCTCAATCACGAAGCGTATTTCCACCTCTGCCTCGCATACGCGTATCTCGATTCTGCAGAAGAATCATATCACACCTACCTCAGGCTTATCTCGATGCAGTCACCATTCAAGGACAGCTCCCGGCTCAAAGAAATACTGGCGCATTTTCTCGAATTGGAACCCTATGTGTGGCACCTCGTTCCCATGAAAATGAACCAGCAATTCAAGGGCGTCATGAGCCCTGATGGCCAGGTAATTGCGGTCGCCGCGGCGACGCGTGACCGAGCAAATATCTATCTCATCAGTCTCGACGGCACGATCATCAAGAAAATCACCAAGAGCGGTATGAACACTGACCCTGATTTCTCACCGGACGGTACGCAGCTTGCCTTTGTCAGTGATGTTGACGGTGATGAAGATATTTACCTCTACTCAATTCAAGATGGACAACTGGAAAAACTGACCGATAACACTGCGCAGGATTTCTCTCCATCGTTTTCTCCCGATGGGAACGATATCGTTTTTATCTCTAACATGCACGATGAGTTCAAATGGGAAATCTACAAGGTGAATTTGAAGAACAAAAGAACAAAACGCCTGACCAACAACCAGTACTGGGATGGCTTTCCGAGATTTTCTTCAGATGGGAAATCAATCGTTTATTCCTCAAAAAGAAATGGTAGCGAAGATATCTATATAATGAATACCAATGGTGGAAATGAGCAAGTACTCTATACGAGTGACGCGGATGAAAACGATCCGTTTTTAATAAATGACATTCTCTTTTTCAAATCAGACTGCGAAGGCTCTTGGGAGATCTATCGCTACGATATAAGAGGAAAGTTGTTGATGAGACTCACCTACAATGAACAACTCGACTGGAACCCGAGGGTAACACAGCACGGGAAGAAAATAGTTGTTGCACGCAAAGTGCGCAATAGGTGGCGTTTGTATTTTGCGAATCTTGAAATCTCAATTCCATCAGAACTTATTACTGAAAAAATAAAAGCACAGTTTTCTCAAAAGAATGAATAATCGAGTTGTCGCTTTAGACTTAAATCGCAAACATTGAGCCTTGACAAACTTTTTCTGATTACTATAATTGCGCAGTCTATAGGCTATTGATATGTAATAGAGGCCTACTATCATAGCAAGAAAGAAAAAGGAGGTACAATGAAAAAGCTCTTTGCTATAGCAATAGCTGCCTCACTCATAAGTGGTGGTCTGTATGCTTTCTCATTCGGACTCGGTGCTGCCTATGATCAAATCGGTGTTGACTCACTCGTCGGCAAATCACATATAGCAATCAAAGCTGACATGATGGCAAAGCCGCTGCCCATTCTCGGCGTCCGAGTCGATCTCGTGGACATAAGAATGCTAGACGATGACTTTGGTGGCACGCAGTTCACCATTGCCACTGGCTGTGGTGCGGCTCTCATTGTCTACATTCCAATGGCAGGTATGATACAGCCGTACATCCCCTTCTATTTCATGTATAACGATCAGGGGGACGCAGGTCCATCAGCAATGCACTTCTTTGGCGGCGTTGGTGGCGAGTTCATGTTCGGTTCAATGAACGGATACCTGGAAGGTAGATTCGACTGGTCTGATATCGGCGAATTCATGGGCAGTGACCCAGATGCTCGGAACTGGTTCACTATTCAAGGCGGCGTCCGAATACCAATTAACATGTAGTACTGACAATTAGTAAAAAAGGCGGGCTCTGCCCGCCTTTTTTTGTTTCCGCAGTTCTGTTCAATCATTGACTATTAATTCTAATGCAGTTGTTCTCGACACGCTCGAACAATAACTTTACATTACTCTTCGAGTAAGTCCTGCCTACGGC
>Ga0111198_1071_pt1 | contig 14224 bp, 14 predicted proteins | sample DeeMarSWOR324_28_FD_80370 | JGI IMG/M metagenome (GOLD analysis project Ga0111198, IMG submission 80370) | candidate division WOR_3 bacterium SM23_60
CCCTTGGTCTCATGATTACCGTACAGACCCCACAGCCACACGTTGGCGTTATTGAGAAAGTAGTATCTTAAGAGCAGTGCATAGACTCCATCGGTAATGCGCAGTGGATCACGCACATCAATCTGATCAAACCACATCAAGGGACGGAACACAGTAGCAGACCCAAAACTTATTTTCTGTAAACCACCGCGCAGTTCAAACTGTGAACCGGAAAACCGACACCATAGCCGGTACGGATCAACTGCCTGGTCAAGATTGTAGTCATCAAGTGTCCGTATTGAATCGAGCACAGCATAGGCATTAACCGAAATTTCAGCATCGATGAGATGGCTCTGCGACACAGGCATCTCAAGAGTAAAACTGGGAATGTAACGCAGACCGCAAGCTGTTTGCAGAGAATCCACGTATGCGGCACTGCCCCACGCCGATACCTGACCGTGGAATTGCAGGACGCGTCCAGAACCGGAGGTAACAACACAGATGCTGAGAAAACACACGTACAGTATTGCATTCTGTTGTTTCGAAATGTCTGGTCGCACATCCACGCTGCTCAATTCACCAGTCGACACGTACCACCGAGGACCTGTTCGATCCTTCCGTCTGACTGGCTCACAATGAGGGCACCGGTTTCACTTATATCACGTGCCGTGCACGTCATTATCCGGTCACCCTGTTCAATGATCACATCATGCCCGAGGAACACGGCATGGGAACGCCACCGAGATAGTAGCTCATCGACCTGACTATTGGTGAGCATAGCATAGCAACGCTCCAGTTGAGCGCACACGTGGTCGAACACTGTTTCTCGATCAATGCGCTGCCCGGTCTCGAGGTACACAGAACTCGCGATATCGGTTAGCTCATCAGGGAATGACTGGATGTTCAGATTGAGGCCAATGCCCACAATCACGTGGTGGTCAACAATCTCAGTAAGAATACCACCGATTTTCCGGTTGTTGAGCAGAATGTCATTGGGCCACTTGATCGATGGCGACACGCCGCACGCGTGGAGCGCCTCACATACGGCAACGCCAGCAGTAATGGTGATGAGTCCGAGCTCTGCCGGTTTGAGGATAACCGACATCCACAATCCCTGTTCTGGCGAATACCACGCCTTACCATACCGGCCCCGGCCATGTGTCTGTTGCCGTGCCCGAACTACGGTTCCTGGTAGCGTCTTGCCAATGAGCGCCTTGGCAAACTCATTGGTTGAATCAACAATGTCGAGGGAATAGACTCTACAACCAATCATGCGAAAAAGGGGACAGTCCCCTTTTTAGGCCTACCACGCGGTCGCATGGTGGATTCCAGACCTAGTGTCCTGCATACCAATTTCTGCCATTGAGCATCACCAAATGGTGACTGTCGGACAATACTAGTACGAAAGTGTTCGATTTCTTCGTTCGCCAATGGTATATCAACGAACGTTGCCCAATTATTAGGCAATCCCAGTGGTAGCGGATCTAAAAGACGCGTCACGTCAGCACCAATGTTCTCCTTCAAGCTTGACCAAGGCCAATCAAGGCTTGTAGAAACAAGATGAGCTCTCAGTGGATTGCGCTCAACATAACGTAGAGCGGTCAGAAAGTGTTCATCTTCCTGTATGATGAAGCTCTTGTACCGCCCCTGCCAAAGGTGCCCGCTTGTTTCATGGTAGCCGTGGTAGCGACGCACGTGACTTGTCAATAGCCAGCGCATGAAGGAACTTAAACATTGGGCTTGAGACGGACGCAAAACAATATGGAAATGGTTGGGCATCAAACAGTATCCATATATCTGTAAGGGATGTCTTTTCTTAGCATCCTCCATGAGACGTATGAATGCTCTGTAATCACCGCTCTTGTGAAAAACCGTTTGCTTATTATTACCTCGATTCAGCACATGATAGATATATCCATCTGCCAATTGACGTGCGCTTCTTGGCATTTCCCCTCCTCCCAAAAAAGGGGACTGTCCCCTTTTTCTTGTCAGTTTTTCCGGAATACCATTGCCACGACTGTCCGGTCGTCACCGCCCATACTGGACATCATGCCATAGGGCCGTTGTCCATCTATGTTCACCTGATAATCACCTGCCTTACCCATCAGTTGATGCACCACGTCAACTGCCTGACGCACACCAGTAGCACCAGTCGGATGACCATAGCCAATGAGACCACCGGATGTATTAGTAGGAATAGAACCACTCAGTTTGGTATTCCCGCTTTTGACGAAATCCGCGCCTTCACCATACTCAGCAAAACCAGCCGCCTCGACTGCCAGGAGACCTGCAATTGTGAAGCAGTCATGGACATCGAGAACACTGAGATCTTCCGGCTTCACACCAGCACGCTCATACGCTCGCTGTGCTGCAATACGGCACGTCGTCAGTTTGGTGAGGTCTGGTGGCGGTGTCGTAAGATTATCTTGGACCTGTCCGTACGATATGACTTCTACAGCGTCCTTCATGCCCACACCTATTTTCTTGAGCCCCTCTTCACTCGCAAAAATGAGTGCGGCACCACCATCTGAAACCTTGGAACAGTCAAACACGCTGATGTGTTCACAGAATGCTTTTGGTGTTGGCGAGGACATACCGGTCGCATACAGATCAGTGTTCTGGTTGTGGTACTCCTGTGCCTTTGGGTTCTTGCGTGCGTGTTCAATCGCATTGACATACCACTGTGCCATGCCTGACCGTACTTTGTCGTGACCGAATTTATCAAAACACGCACCGGCACGCTGTGAAAACTTGTCCGGGAAAAAGTATGCGTGTCCATTCTTTCTCTCACCTGAGTACCAACCTGCTGCAGCAAGATAATCAGCCCCGTAAATCGCCTTGACAGAATTCTGCACTTCGACGCCGATACAGAGGATTACTTCGGCCAGGTCGGCAAGAATCGTTTTCAAAGCTGTTACGAGCGCAAGACCACCTGAATCACATGCACCTTCAACCCGTATGCACGGTTTGTATTGAAATGTCTCATGCACGTACGGGAAAAAGCCGCCGAGATTACCCTGATGGCAGAATCGTTCAGCAACAAAATTACCGATAATGCCTTCATCGATATTTTCCGGATTCTGTATCTGTTTGATCGAACCGAGACCCGCCTCCTTAATGTAGTACTCTATTCCAGGACGGGGTTTTTTTGGATGAAACTCTTTTCGACCAGTGCCAAGTGATACTGTGTAGTATCCAGCGCATGCATAAACTTTCTTTCTAAAAAACGGCATAACTCCTCCTTCTAGAGCTACCTACCGAGACATTGTATGAAGGTCAGGGTTAGGAAGCTTGAAAAAGTAACATATCCAGCATCTTCACTCTAACCAATTGCCCTGACAGCTAGGATTTAGTGTTTAGTGTTTGAATTAAATGTAATCATTCACTGGTCCGTAGTTGACATCAGCAGCTGAACTCGCCACACCATCAGCAATCAATTTCTCACCGATTTCTTTCGTTTTTTTCAAGAAATCAACTGCGAGCCGGCCACCGAGTGTATCCATTTGTTTAAGATTATTAAAATACTGGACAAGGACGTCTTGTTTCTTAGGATTCACGAGTAGCGCCTTCCATGGCGCACACCCTTCTGCTTGTGGTCCGAGCTTTGCATCCATTCTCTTCTTCCACGTATCGTCAATTGCCACATATTCTTTCTTGGTTATGCTGTAAATACCAACCGGCCTGTTCCTTTCATACTTCAGGAATCCATCCTTTTGTGACCCATCCGCGTACTGACCGCCACGAACATTGAGTTTTACCATTTTATCAATAATCCTACTGCGCAGACTCGCGTCGCCAAGATGTGTGCGCATGACCTTCAGGATGCACTGAAAAACATCAATACCGACATAGTCAATAAGCTGGAAAATACCCATCGGTCTGATGAGAAAGTCTTGCGTTATTTTGTTCACAGTATAAACCGCGCCAGGATAGCGGTGACTTTTCTTAAGGACATCTACTTGGTGAAGGGCGTACAAGCCGTCACGGATGAAGTGACCATTACCTATAAAACCAGAAATATCATTCGCCGGGACAAGTTTCTTGCCAAGCCGCTTACCCAATTCTGTACTGAGATTCTTCAATTCATCAGTAGTCGTTTTTGCAGTTATGACTTCCACAAGGCGCTGTACAACCGGTGGATTATAGAAGTGATACCCTATCAATCTTCCCCCGAGTCCTGATTGCTCATCGAGGAAAGAAATAGGAATGCTGGATGTATTCGTAAGAAAGAACGTATCATCACGACACATCCTGTTCAATTTCTTGTAAATCTTGACCTTGGTTTTTTCATCCTCAATAATTGCCTCAAATATGAGTTGAGCATGTTTGGCTGCGTTCAGATCCGTTGTATAGCTCAACACGGACGCTGAATCTTCAACAAATGCGTCAATAATGTCAGAATTCTCTATCAAATCCTTCCTGTCTGCGTAGAGTTTCCTGAGCAGTACAGTCGTTTTCTCGGCTCTCTTTGTTAGCTGTGCCCGCATGTAACCCCGTAAACCATCCAGTGCCTTTTCACTGATATCAATAAGATAGAGACGGTACACGTTATCCTTGTTCTCTGGCTGTAATCTCAATTTAGCCATCTCCTGAGCAATCAAAACACCAATGCCGCTGCCCATTTTTCCTGCAGCACCAATAACCGCAACATTTTGCAGCCTTTCATCGAGATTCATCAAACCCCCTTTTTGAGAAAATACCTAAAAGTCACAAATGCCTAAAAACCTAAAACGATTTTTAGGTGTTTAGGTGTCTAGGAATTTAGGCATTTTTCATTTCCATTTTGGTTTTCTTTTTTCAAGGAATGCCTTCATACCTTCTTTTGCTTCGCTAGTGGAAAACAGCATACTAAAGACTTCCATCTCATACGAATTTGCCGTTGTCAGGTTTGCATCAACACCGCGATTGAGTACGGTCTTGGCCACGCGTACTGCGATCGGTCCGACATCGACTATCTTACGTGCAATCGCCTTTGCTGCTTCCATCAACTTATCGGGTGGAACAACTCTGTTCGCCAAGCCTATTCTCAAGGCTTCGTGGGCATCAATCAAATCCCCGGTGAATATCAATTCCTTTGCCTTGCCGAGACCAACGAGCCGGGCGAGCCGCTGCGTACCTGCATGCCCTGGTATGAGACCGAGTTTGACCTCTGGCTGTCCAAATTTCGCTTTTTCTGAGGCGACGCGTATGTCGCACGCCATTGCGATTTCACATCCAGAACCAAGCGCGTAACCATTTACCGCAGCAATCACCGGTTTCTCGACATTTTCAATAAATGAGAGCACCCGTTGACCTACCCGGCTGTACTCTCGCGCCGCGAGCGAATCCATTTCTGCGAGCCGCGAAATATCAGAACCAGAAACGAATGACTTCCCTTCACCAGTAATGATAATGACCGCAATGGTATCATCCTCACTGAACCTCCTCACGGCATCTTCGAGTTCACGTATTGTCTCAATATTCACCGCATTGAGTACATCCGGCCGGTTGATTTTCACAATTCCGAGCTGTTCATCCGTTTCTGTTACAATGTACTTGTACGCCATGCTTCCTCCTGTCTACAGAGTGGGGTCAAATCTCAACATTCAACATTTCAACACAAGCTCGAGCAATTTAGACATGAGCATATCAATTTGTTGAATGTTGAGATTTGACCCCATTTACTTTTTCTTCTCGAGATAATCTTTGATCGCCTTGTGTAAGGCATCTGCGCCGAGATTTGAGCAGTGCAATTTCTGCGGCGGCAAACCGTCAAGCTTGGTGACGACAGCTTCGTTCGTTATCTCCAGCGCTTCTTCGATTTTCTTACCGAGTGCCATGTCGCTGACCATGCTTGCGACCGCTATCGCGGCGCCACAGCCAAATGTCTTGAATTTGATGTCGGTAATGATACTATCTTTGACACGTATGTAGATAGTCATGACGTCTCCGCAAATAGGGTTACCGACCGTACCGACACCATCAGCATCCTTTATTTCACCTACATGTCGTGGATGCATGAAATGGTCCATTACTTTTTTGCTATACATAGAACTCCCTAGGGTTCAAGCTCGACAATCGGCTTGAGCGCATCAACTTGTTCACCTTCTTTACAGTTAATCCTCCTCACCGTACCATCACGCGGTGCGCGTAGTTCATTCTGCATTTTCATCGCTTCGACAATCGCGAGTGTTGTACCTTCTGTTACTCGTACACCAATAGTGACAGGTATTTTCACTATAAGTCCTGGCATCGGTGAACTAACACTATCACCTGTACCAGTCGCGGTTCTCCTGCCCGCAGCGGAAATCAACTTTTTTTCGGTGAGCAGAAAATATTCTCCGTCGACACTAAGATGAGTACCCTCGCTACTTCTGGCAAAGAAAACAGTGTAACGTTTGGCATCGATAGTGTAGGATACAGCATTTTCGTGCCAAACCACACTACTCACAGCATACGCCTGGCCACCAATTGTGATGACACAGCCATCTTTGCTCTGCTCGAGCACAACCGTATGTGGCTTATCAAGGTGCGTGAATGTATGTTTCATTGGTCAGCGTATCAAATAATCAGATAATCGGGCAGTGAACTCCTGGCTGACAACCGTTGTTCTGACTACCTGATAACCTGATATCCCGGTATTCTGGTCTTCTCAAATCTTCTCCCCACAGATTTCCCAGTGTCCGAGTTCCTGCCATGGGGTCATCTCGGTGTGTCGCTTCGCCTCGAGACCTGCTCCACTCGGCACTATCCGCTTTTCCTGCAGCAGTAGTGCCTGTGCAATAAGCGCACAGGGCAGCGTCGTGTGCGTAGGTAGTAGTTCGTCTTCGTGTTCATCGATGAAGTGGGTGTGGTAGTCTCCACGACCGAACGTAGGTGTCTCCATGATACGTTTCAGAAACCCGATATTCGTCTTTATGCCGAGAATTACGTAATTCTTGAGAACATGATTCATACGTGTGATCGACATCTTGCGGTTCTCTGCCCACGTGATGAGTTTCGAAAGAATGGGATCATAGTGTGTTGGAACATCCCAGCCTGCGTATATACCCGAATCAATCCTCACACCAGGTCCACTCGGTTCCTGGAGAAAAAGTATTTTGCCTGGCGAAGGCATAAAGTTATTTTCAGGATCTTCAGCGTAAATCCGCGACTCGATTGCGTGACCACGTTGCTGTACTGCTTCTTGCGCAAGTTTGATTTTTTCGCCGGCAGCGATCATGATTTGCTGGCGCACGAGGTCTACACCGGTCACCATTTCCGTTATTGGGTGTTCGACCTGTACACGTGCATTCACCTCGAGGAAGTAGAAACGTAAATCTTCATCAAGAAGAAACTCGACCGTACCAGCATTGGTGTAGTCAGCAGCAACAATAACCTGTTTTGCTGCTTCACCCATTTTTCTCCGCAGCTCGTCATTCAAAGCAGGAGAGGGTGTTTCTTCTATGATTTTCTGGTGTCGTCGCTGGATCGAGCATTCGCGTTCAAACAAATGTATGACATTACCATGCATGTCCCGTAACACCTGAAACTCAATATGCCGTGGCTTCTCAATGTACTTCTCCAGGTACACTGTCTCATCGCCAAACGCGCTCTTCGCTTCACTCTGACCTGCCGCGATACTTTCCCTCAATTCTTTCGGTGTTCGCACAATCCGCATTCCCTTACCACCACCGCCCATGGACGCTTTCACAATAACTGGGTAGCCAACCTTCTCGGCCATTGTTGCGAACGTGCGCATGTTAGTACTCGCGCACTCCATGCCCGGAATAATCGGAACACCAACTGCCTTGACCGTGTTACGTGATGCTACTTTATCGCCGACGAGCATCAGTGCCTTTGAACTCGGCCCGATGAATGCAATCTTCGCCTTTTCGCACGCCTCGGCAAATCGTGCGTTCTCAGCAAGAAAACCGTAGCCCGGATGTATAGCTACGGCACTAGCCTTTTTTGCCACATCAATGATCTTCTGAATATTCAAATAGCTTTGTTGTGGTGCCGACTCGCCAATACAAAATGCTTCATCCACAAATTTCAGATGACTTGACCTCAGATCAGCATTCGAGTAAACACCAACGGTTGCAATACCGAGTTCCCGACATGCGCGGGCAACACGGATCGCTATTTCGCCACGATTGGCAATCAGTATCTTATTAAACATATTAGTAATGAAGCAGTATCGTTCCTAACGGAACTTGCAGTATCATTCCGCCTGCCGTCGGAATTCGCAGTACCGGCCGCAACGTACTGCGGACTCGCTGGTGCTCGTGCTATTGCGAGCGAAGCGATCCTGCGTCTCCCACAAATGAAATGATTCTGCGAACGTGTTTCGAGAGCAATCGAGAACCAACGTGATCCTGCATCTTATCGGTTCCACTTCGGCTTCCGTTTCTCGAGGAAGGCATTCATACCTTCCTGTCCCTCACCTGAGATACGCAGCTGTGCAATAACCTCAGCCGTGTACTGCTTTGCATGTTCAAGGGTCATTTCTGATACGTTCCTCAGTAGTTCTTTGCATTTTGTGATTGCCTCAGGACCGCTCGCAATGAGCAACGTCACAATATTATCGATGTAGGCATCAATCTCTTCGAGAGGTACGACGGCATTAACGAGCCCTGCTGCGTGTGCTCTTGCTGCGGTCAAACGTTCACCCGTAAGGAAGAACTCACGGCACCGTCCCTCGCCACACTTCTTGAGTACGTAGGGTGAAATACAGGCAGGAATGAGGCCGAGTTTGACCTCACTAAAACTGAATTTTGCCCGGTCCGCGGCAATCGCCATATCACAGACGGCCACGAGTCCTGTACCGCCACCGATTGCTGCTCCGTTAACACGGGCAATAGTCGGTTTTGAAGATGCATAGACCTTGAACAGCATTTCAGCGAGATCGAGCGATTCTCGCAGATTGTCCTCATACGAATAATCCTTCACCCTCCGCATCCAGTTGAGGTCAGCCCCCGCACAGAATGTTTTTCCTTTTCCAGTCACAATCACCACTCGCACGTCACTCCGCTTCTCCGTTTCATCAAAAACTGTACTCAGCTCCCTGATCATCGTATCATTGAATGCATTGTGCACATCAGGACGGTCAAAAGCAATACGGGCAACCTTATTGTGGACATCAAATACTATTGTTTCAAACTTCTGTCTTGTCATAGTGCAAGCCTTCTCGACAATGACAAATGCCAAATATCAAATCAAAACCCCAATTCCTCAATTGACATTGGGCATTTGAGATTCGTGATCAGTTCTATTCGCCAGTCGTTTTTGTCCTGGTTGGCTCAATCAAAAGAATCCATGCTGGTTTTTCTGCTCGTGAACGATGTCGTTTACCCTTCTCAACGAGATACCCCTCATTCTCGTTCAACTCGACCGAACCTTTATCCGTATCGATGTAGATTTTGCCTTTCAGAACAAGGAAAAATTCATCTTCTTTTTGATGCGTGTGCCAATTGTACTCTCCCTGGATTTTTGCTACTCGGAGAGCAGTATCATTGACATATACGGCATCCATTGCCTGCCATGGTTCTTTTATATCTTTTATCAGCTCTTTGAGTCTAACTTTTTTCATTCACGCCCCCTTATTGGCAAACACCTACAAGTCCAAAATTCCTAAATGCCTAAAATGCTTTTCAGGTATTTAGGTGTTCATGTATTTAGGCATTTGCGTCTTTTGCGGTTTACATTCGGAATACGCCGAACTTGTGATCAGGTATTGGTGCATTGAGCGACATGGAAATGGCCAAGCCGAGCACGGCTCGCGTATCAAGCGGATCGAGAATGCCATCGTCCCAGAGCCGTGCAGTAGAGTAGTAGGCGCTCGATTCACTCTCATACTTGGCAAGAATGGGCTTTCGTATCTCCTCAATCTCCTTCTTTGTCGGCTTCTTCCCCTGTTTGATTAGCGCCTTTACCCTAATGTCAGTCAATACACCGGCTGCCTGTTCGCCACCCATTACGCATATTTTTGCTGTGGGCCACATCCACAAAAGCCGTGGGTCGTATGCACGCCCACACATACCGTAGTTACCTGCACCGTACGAACCTCCGATAATAACGGTGAATTTCGGAACTTGGGCATTGGCTACCGCATGCACCAGTTTTGCGCCATCTTTCGCAATACCACCATGCTCGTAACGCTTACCGACAATAAAACCGGTTATGTTTTGCAGGAAGAGAATAGGTATTTTACGAACCGAACACATCGACACAAAATGAGCACCCTTTTGTGATGATTCGGAGAAAAGCACGCCATTGTTTGCCAGAATGCCAACCGGATATCCCATGAGACGAGCAAATCCACACACTATTGTTGGACCATACATCTCCTTGAACTCTTGAAATTCACTGTTGTCAAAAATGCGGGCGATGACTTCTCGCATATCAAATGTCTTTTTCAAATCGCGGGGAATGATTCCGTACAATTCTTCAGGGTCATATGCAGGATCCTGCGGCGATTCGCGTTTCAGTGGATACTTCTCTGATGAACCGAGATTTTCGACAATATTGCGTGTAATCTCAATAGCATGTTCATCATTGTGTGCGTAGTGATCAGAAACTCCAGAAATGCGACAGTGAACATCGGCGCCGCCAAGGTCCTCTTCAGTGACAACTTCACCGGTCGCCGCTTTGACGAGGGGAGGACCACCGATGTAGATAGTGCCCACACCCTTGACTTGAACAACCTCATCACTCATCGCTGGCTGGTATGCTCCTCCAGCAGTACAGAAGCCCATGACAACAGAAATTTGTGGGATGTTTTCCGCAGACATACGCGCTTGATTGAAGAAAATTCTTCCGAAGTGGAACTTATCCGGGAACGTTCCTACCTGCAAGGGCAAGAATATCCCACCAGAATCAACAAGATATATGCAGGGAAGTCTGTTCTCCATTGCGATTTCCTGTGCCCGGATATGCTTCTTGATCGTTTCGGGAACGTACGTGCCCCCTTTTACCGTTGCATCATGGGCGATGACCACGACTTCTCGACCGTGTACAACGCCAATCCCGGTGATGATTGCGGCGCTCGGATGACCGTTTTCATACATATCCCATGCAGCAAGCGGACTCAGTTCAAGAAAAGGTGTATCAGGGTCGAGCAACAATCGTAGGCGCTCCCGCACAAAGAGCTTACCCCGTTCAGTGTGTTTTTTGTGCATATACTCTGGGCCACCTTTCTTGACCTCTGTGAGACGTTCTTTGAACCTGAGAACAGCCTGCTGCATCGCTGCCTTGTTTTCTGCGAATTCCTTGCTGCGTGCACTTACTTTCGATTCAATTTTGTACATACATCCTCAAATCCCCAAATCCCGAGTGCCAAATCCCACGTTATGGTTCAAGGGTGAGGGTCAGGAAGCTGGACAGATTCTCAGCTGCGTTTTCGGTTGCGAAAGTCGTTTCGTTAGACGTTTGCGAAACGCAGAAAACGAAACCGCTGTACGAAACCGTTTCGCTTCTCGAAACCGCTAAACACCAACGTGATTCTGTTTCAAGCATCCAAACCTTGACCAGTTGCCCTTTCCATAAGGATTAGGCATGCAAGATTTGTTATTTACGCCAGTATTGCCTTATATCCGTAGCAGATAATCCCGGTGCGCCCTTCGGCGTAGAGCTTTCTGAATACAAACTTCACTCGCTTACCGATCGCAAGGTCTTCTGGTTTACAGTCGACCACCTGCATTGTCAGACGGACACCATTGTCGGATTCGACAACCGCAACAGCGTACGGAACCTGCGCACTGAACTGAGCCGGCGCCACACGAATGATTGTGTAGGTTACGATCTTACCATAGTCAGACAATCGTGTCGTTTCGAATTCACGTGCACCACACCCAGCGCACACAACCCGCGGTGGGAAAAAAACCTCACCACACGCCTTGCACTTTGCCGCTTCCATTCTGTAGCGCTGTGGCATTTCCCGTCTATAGCCTGGTGATGGCATGATTACCTCCTTTGGAGTAAACACCCAAAAGCCCAAAATTCCTAAATACCTAAAGCAATTTTAGGTATTTAGGCATCTAGGTATTTAGGTATTTTGTTTCATGCATTTATATTCTGAATATGTGCACCACGGAGGATGCTCCTGAACCACCCATATTCTGCGTTAGTCCGATTTTTGCATTTTTTACCTGTCGCTTGTCTGCGTTACCACGTAGCTGTTCGACAACTTCCACAACCTGGGCAATCCCAGTTGCACCGACTGGATGTCCTTTTGATTTGAGTCCACCAGAGGGATTGACCGGAATCGTACCCTCGAGTGCGGTATGTCCTTGCTCGGTGAAAAAACCACCCTTACCCTTCTCAACAAAACCAAGTTCTTCGATGATGCATATTTCCGCAATAGTAAAACAGTCGTGAACCTCAGCTAAATTAATATCCGTAGGTTTTACCCCTGCCATTGTGTACGCTGCCTGTGCCGACTGCTTCACTGCATTCAGTACAGTGATGTCTTTCCTCTTGTCCAGTGCGAGAGTATCAGTTGCTGCGCCAGTGCCAATGACCTTAACCATCGGTACATTCATTTTCTTGGCCACATCCATGGACGCCAAAACCGCACACGCTGCACCATCAGAGACCGGTGAACTATCGAGTATTGTCAGCGGATCAGCAACCATTGTTGCATTGATCACTTTGTCTATCGTCACCTTGCTGCGGAACTGCGCCTTCGGATTGAGCGAACCATTGTGATGGTTCTTGACTGATACAGCCGCGAGCTGTTCTCGTGTTGTCCCGTATGCATGCATGTGTGCCCGTGCGATCATCGCGTACAATCCTGGGAACGTCACACCGTGGTACACCTCGTAGTCATGGTCAGCGGCCGATGCTAGCGCATACGTAACATCAGCACCGTCGGTCATCTTCTCAACGCCACCAACGAGTACGAGATCACTGTTCCCCGAGGCAATGTCAAAGCAACCCATTCTCAGTGCCATACCACCTGAACAGCACGCTGATTCTACCCGCAGTGCCGGAACAGGAGACATACCCAGGTGGTCAGCCATCAGTGCGCCGATATGTTCCTGGCCGACAAAAAGCCCAGGCGTCATTGCACCAACATACAGTGCATCAATATGATCTATTTTTGCGTCGTCAATCGCCTCCAGGGCAGCTTGCACAAACATGTCGCGTAACGACGTACTCCAGAGTTCACCAAACTGTGTCATGCCACATCCGATAACTGCGACTTCTCTCATGTGAGCCTCCTAGTCATTCATGATGATCTTACCGCGGTATTTCGCGTATTCACCATAGTCGAGATATATCCGGTTGTTCTCAAGCATATCCTTAACTTTGTCGGCTTTGTCACGCACATCGTTAATCCGTTTTGTCACCTTAAAGATGAACGCATCACTACCTGCGCCAGAACCAAAAGAGACTAAGAGAATCAAATCATCGGGTTTGGCAATGTCGAGGGTAGCGGAAAACCCAGTTGGCGAAGAACCAGAGTATGTGTTTCCCATGAGCGGTACAATCCATCCCGGCTCCATTTGCTCTTTTGTGAATCCCAGTTTCTTGCCTGCGGTTAAGGGGAATTTGCCATTGGGCATGTGAAAAATGGCATAGGCAAAATCCGAGGCTTTGTATCCACTCTTGTCCAGAATTTCCGTGCCGGCACCGAGAACGTGTTTAAAGTAGGCAGGCTGCCCAGTAAATCTACCACCGTGGAGCGGATAGAACGCACCCTCACGCCGCCAGAAATCAGGTGTGTCAGTGGTGTAGGAGAACGTGTCGAGCACCTCTGCGACAACACCGTCTGTGCCCATGATAAAGGCTGAACCTCCTGCCGAAGCCGAGAACTCGAGTGCATCACCAGGAGCACCCTGCGAGGTATCGGCACCAATTCCCATGGCGTACTTCATGAGTCCTGCCTTGACAAGACTGTATGCGACAAACATCGCTTCAGTACCTGCCTTACAGGCAAATTCATAGTCGGCAATGTGCACATTCGGCACAATGCCGAGTGCCTCGGCAACGACTGTGCCAGACGGCTTGACCGCGTATGGATGTGATTCTGAGCCGATGTAGAGGGCACCAATCTCTGATGCGTCAATACCAGCGCGTTTCAAGGCATTTCTCGCTGCTTCGTAAGAAATAGTGATCGTATCCTCGTCCATACCAGGAACGGTTTTCTCCTGAAGAAGAAGACCGCGCTTCACAGTCTCTGAGTCTCTGCCCCATTGATGCGCGATCTCCTCAACTTTTATTCGATATCGTGGCACGTAAGAACCATAACCAACAATCCCAACCATTAAACCTCCTTCCTACA
>Ga0111198_1053_pt1 | contig 14160 bp, 19 predicted proteins | sample DeeMarSWOR324_28_FD_80370 | JGI IMG/M metagenome (GOLD analysis project Ga0111198, IMG submission 80370) | candidate division WOR_3 bacterium SM23_60
AAAAAGCGCAGGTCTCATCAGCAGAACGCCTCTTTGAGATTCGAGTAAACGACACGAGTACATACAAGGTCGGAGACAAAATTGATGTCTCAGTGTTCAGCAACGGAAACAAAATAGCGGTGACCGGCTGGACAAAAGGCAGGGGATTCACCGGCGGCGTGAAACGATGGGGATGGCACGGTGGACCCGCTTCGCACGGCTCAATGGCTCATCGCCGAATCGGGTCTGCGGGCCCCGGAACCGCACCCGGTCGGATATGGAAAAACAAAACCATGCCTGGACGGTACGGGTGCGAACGTGTTACGGTGAGAAACCTCGAAGTGATGAAAGTCGAACAGAAAAAACACCTCCTGTATGTCAAAGGGGCAATTCCTGGAGCACGGAACGGTTATCTGCTCATAACAAAAGAGGAATAGTGGAAACAAAGGTATTTGACAAGATCGGCAAGGAATCGGGTACGATACAACTCGCCGATAAGGTGTTCCATACCGATGTTAACAAAGCTCTGCTCTGGGAGAATGTCACGATGTTGCTCCGTAACCGACGTCGTGGTACGGCGAGTACGAAAAACAAAGCAGAAGTGAGGGGTGGTGGCAGAAAGCCGTACCGCCAAAAAGGTACTGGGTGGGCGCGGCATGGCACGACGCGGTCACCAATATGGAAAGGCGGCGGTGTTGTGTTCGGTCCGAAACCGCGTGACTATTTTCAAAGTATGCCGAAAAAGAAGAAAATGAAGGCACTTATTTCCTCGCTCAGTGCCAAGGCACAGGAACGCAAAATATACATTATCGAAGAACTCGACCTGCCATCGGCAAAAACAAAAAACTTCGCTACGGTCATGAGGAATATGAACCTGGTCAATGTAAAGACGCTCGTTGCGACCGAGGCAATATCGCCCAATACAAAGCTTGCCAGTCGCAATATTCCGTACGTAACACTCAAACGGGTCAATGATATTAACTGTTTTGACGTCCTGTCTGCTGAATACCTTCTCCTCACCAAAAAGGGATTAAAAGTGCTGGAGCAGCGATGCGCTACGAAAAAGTAATTGTGCGAACACTGATAACTGAGAAGGCGACACGCCTGCGAGAAATGAATGTTTATCAGTTTGAGGTGATGAGAAAAGCGAAAAAGCAAGATATTAAAGAAGCAGTAGAAAAACTTTTCAATGTTGAGGTTGCTGATGTCAAAACTGCTAACTATCCAAACAAACCGCGTAGACTCGGACGTTCGACTGGCTACAAATCAGGTTATAAGAAAGCTTCGGTAACGCTCAAACCCGGGCACAAAATAGAATTGGTAGAGGGTGTATAATGGGACTCAAGAAATACCGTCCGACAACGCCGGCGCGGAGATACTACACGGTCAACCGTCCCATCGTGGCGAAATCCAAACCAGAAAAATCACTTATCCGATCAACGAAGCGCTCTGGTGGGCGAAACAATATGGGACGAATAACTGCTCGACACCGTGGTGGTGGGCACCATCGAATACTTCGCCAGGTCGATTTCAAACGTAACAAAGATGCCATCCCAGCGACGGTACAGGCGATCGAGCATGACCCAGGACGCAGTGCGCTCATTGCCCTCGTGAGCTATGCAGATGGAGAGAAACGGTACATTCTCTGTCCTGAGGGTCTGCAGGTCGGAAGCACAATTGTGTCAGGCGATGATGTGCCAATCCAGATTGGTAACTGCCTGTGTTTGGCCCATATTCCTCTCGGCGTGGAGATTCATAATATAGAATTAGCCCCGGGCAAGGGAGCAGAGCTCGTGAGAAGTGCAGGTATATCATGTCAGATACTTGCAAAAGAAGGCGCGTACGCACACGTTAAACTACCTTCCGGAGAAGTGAGACTCATCGACATACGGTGCCGAGCAACCATCGGCATACTGGGTAACGCACTCCACTCGAGCGTTTCCATTGGTAAGGCAGGCAGGATGAGACACAAAGGCAGGAGACCGCACGTGAGGGGCGTGGCAATGAATCCGGTTGACCATCCACTGGGCGGTGGCGAGGGTAAATCACATGGCGGTCGGCAACCTGCCTCACCGTGGGGATGGCTGACCAAGGGTAAGAAGACGAGAAAGGTCCATAAGGCATCGGATAAATTCATTGTGACGAAAAGAATCAAATCCAAGAGGAGAAAGTAATGTCGAGATCACTGAAAAAGGGACCATACGTTGACGCCAAACTCATGAAAAAAGTGACCAAGCTCATTGATTCTGGAGAAAAGAAAATCATAAAGACGTGGGCACGCAGTTCTATGATTCCTCCTGAATTTGTCGGTCTCACCATCGCCGTTCACAATGGTAATCGCTTTATTCCTGTTTATATTACCGAACGCATGGTCGGCCACAAGCTGGGCGAGTTCGCACCGACACGCACATTCCGAGTACACAGTGGCACGAGGAAGGAAGAAAAGAAGCAACGGGAGTTTGAGAAAAAATGATGGTCCGTGCGGTTAAACGATTTGAACGAATGTCACCGAGGAAAGTAAAGAGAATGCTGGATGTCATTCGTGGTAAGGGCATTGTTGAGGCACGCGCAATCTTGCAGTTCCACCATTCACGGTCAAAACTGCCTGTTTTGAAGACACTAAATTCTGCGGTCGCGAATCTCAAAGACAGAATTGGTACCGTGCGTGTTGATGACAACGATCTGTTCGTCAAAGAGGCAAAGGTGGATCCCGGCCCGACAATGAAACGGTGGCGACCTGGTTTCCGTGGTACAGCCGATATGATCAAACGGAGAACCTGCCACATCACCGTGGTCGTCGATTCGTATAAACCAATCGAAAAGAAAAAAGGAGCGTAATGGGACAGAAAACACATCCGATAGGTTTCAGACTGGGCATCACCAAGGACTGGAAATCAAAGTGGTTTGATGAAAAAGACTACGGCAAACTCATTGCTGAGGACCACCGACTCCGACGGTACTTGAATCAACGTCTATCCGAGGCGATGCTGTCAGATGTTATCATCAGACGCTTGTCCAACCGCGTTATCATCTCGATCCGCACGGCGCAGCCAGGCAAGGTCATCGGAAAAGGCGGTGAGGAGATTAAGAAATTACGTGAAGAAGTAAAGAGTCTTATTCAAAAAGATGTGACCATCAACATTGAAGAAGTGCGAATGCCTGAACTTGATGCACAGCTCGTTGCGCAAAACATTTCCCGACAGATAACACAACGTGTATCTCACCGCCGTGCGATGAAACGTGCACTCATCTCGGCCATGAAGATCGGCGCCAAGGGAATCAAGGTGTGTTGTGGTGGTCGGCTCGGCGGCTCAGAAATAGCACGGCGGGAGTGGAAACGTGAAGGCAGAGTTCCTTTGCATACACTCAATGCGAATATTGATTACTCGTGCACGACTGCATTCACCATCTACGGTACTGTTGGTGTCAAAGTCTGGATTTACAAAGGACCAGTCAAGTAGTGTTAGAACCCAAGAAAACAAAGTACAGAAAGCAGCAGCGTGGTCGCATGAAGGGCAAGGCAACGAGGGGAAATGCTATTTCATTCGGCGAGTACGGACTAATTGCACTCGAACCGGCGTGGATAACGGCACGACAGATTGAGGCTTCACGTGTCGCAATCTCGCACTCGATGAAAAAGGGTGGGAAGATGTGGGTGCGAATCTTCCCGGACAAACCAGTAACAAAAAAACCAGCCGAAACGCGCATGGGGAAAGGCAAAGGGGCACCTGAGTTCTGGGTGTGCGTCGTGAAACCTGGCCGCATTCTTTTCGAACTCGAAGGGATGACCGAAGAACACGCACGCCATCTTTTGCGGCTCGCCGCCGGCAAACTGCCAATTAAAACAAGGTTCATCAAACGGGAGGCTGGCATTAAGTATGAAGGTTTTTGAACTGAGAGAGAAATCGCGACAAGAACTTACTGATCTCCTGGACCATCTCCACAAAGAGAAGTTCAACCTCTTGCTGAGGCGAAGTGCCCAGGAGCTGCCCAATCCACTGCGCATGAGAACGCTGCGTCGGGATATTGCACGTGTAGAGACGGTACTGCGAGAAGATGAGCTCGGAATGAGAAAACTCCTCGAGCCAAAAAAGACGCCGGTAAAGGGCGAGGCAAAAGATAAAAAACAAAAGGCAAAAAGGAAAAGGCATAAGGAAAAAGTGATAAGTAAAAACGCACAGGGTAAATAAGGAGTATAGTATGCACAAGAGGAAAGTCGGTATTGTTGTCAGTGATAAACCGCAAAAGACAATTATCGTCAAGATCACAAATTACGTAAAGCACCCACTCTACAAGAAATACGTCAGGAAGGCGACGAAGGTTTATGCGCATGATGAAAAGAACGAGTGTAAGGTTGGGGAGAAAGTTTTGATCGAAGCGACACGTCCGCTTTCGAAGTTGAAACGTTGGCGCATAGTAAGGAAAATGACGTGATTCAGATATTTTCACGGCTGAAGGTTTGCGACAATACTGGTGCACGCATTGCCATGTGCATACGTGTTAGTGGTGGTTCAAAGAGACGGTACGGTCACATTGGCGATATCATCAATGTGACGATCAAAGATGCCCTGCCGAATGCACCCGTAAAAAAGGGCGACAAAGGAAAGGCTGTTATTGTCAGAACAAAAAAGGAAATACGACGGACTGACGGTTCATACGTCAGATTTGATGACAATGCGTGTGTGCTAATCACCGAGCAAAAGGAACCCAGGGGAACCCGCGTATTTGGACCGGTCGCGCGCGAATTGCGCGATAAGGGTTTTACCAAAATTATGTCACTGGCAAGTGAAGTGGTATGAAAATAAGTAGAAAGTTGAAAGTGAGAAATAAAAAATCAAAGGGCAAAGGGCAAAACGATGCTTAAGCAGAAGAAAGATCTACGGAAGAAACGAGTAAGGTACCATATTAAGAAAGACGACCTCGTCGAAGTCAATACCGGTGAGGAGAAAGGCCGGCGGGGACGGGTCCTTGAAATCATCCCCGACAAGAACCAGGCAATTATCGAGGGTATTAATCTCGTCAAAAAACATCAGCGGGCGCGTTCCCAGACCAAACCGTCAGGTATCGTAACCGTGCCGGGACCGCTGCACGTCTCTAACCTCGTTCTCATTTGCCCCAAATGCGGCAAGAAGGTGAAGATCCGGAAAGATAAGATCGAGAACCGCCGCGTGAGAATTTGCAAAAAGTGCGGAGAAATAATCGAGTAGGTGCATGAAAGAGAAATACACACCAAGATTAAAGGTTTACTACGATGAACAGATCCGTCCTGCGCTCATGAAGCAGCTCGACTACAAAAACAAACATCAGGTTCCTGCACTCAAGAAAATAGTCATCAACGTCGGGCTCGGAGAGGCAGTGAATGATCAAAAAATCCTCGATACGGTCAAAACAGACCTCGCACGCATTACTGGCCAGGCACCGGTACCAACGCGGGCAAAGCGACCAATATCGAACTTCAAAATCCGGAAGGGCATGGTCATTGGTTTGAAACTCACACTCAGGGGTGCGCGCATGTACGAATTCTTTGATCGTTTCGTCAATACCGCAGCACCCCGAATTCGAGATTTCCGTGGTTTCTCAAGAAATTCATTCGACGGAAGAGGGTGCTACAATCTCGGACTCACCGAACAAACAATATTTCCAGAAATCGAGTATGACAAAGTCAAGAAGGTTTTCGGCATGGATATTGCTATCGTGACATCGGCAAAACGAGACGAAGATGCCATTGTTCTTCTTGAACAATTGGGCATGCCTTTCGAAAGAAAAGAATAGTACATGGTGAATTGTAAATGGGCAGAGCTGGCTAATGGCGAAAGCCTGATGCCCAAAGCCTAACGATAGGAGTTGTATGGCAAAGTTGTGTTTGATCAACAAAGCGCAGAAAAAACCCAAGTATTCAACCAGACGATACAACCGTTGCTTCAGATGTGGGAGAGCACGAAGTTACTACCGTAGGTTCGGACTCTGCCGTATCTGTCTGCGCGAACTCGCTCTCAAGGGTGAGCTACCTGGTGTGAGAAAAGCAACCTGGTAAGACTTCACTAACCCGCTAAAAAAAAACTGCCCAACATATCCGTTCAAGAAACGCAGTAGTAAGAATAGTATCTCCAGACAGTACGATGCTCGCGACCTTTTCCGATCGGGGCTGACAGCTCGGTTACCCTGAGAGCCTGTAAACAAGAGGCACGCGCATCAACTATCCAGCCATACAATGACGAACCTAGTCAACGATCGTCGCCGCCTTCGATTTCAAGGAGAACAATTTTGGATTATCACTGATTGCTTTTTCGATACGCTTGAGTATATGCCGAACTGTTTTGTAATCTTTCCGCTGTACGCACTGTTTTGCAAATTCGATTACTTCACGTTCGAATCTATTCATTGCCACGTTTCGAAAATCATCAGACCACGCATCGTACATTCTCTTAAATGGCGCGCCACGCCACAGTCCAAAGGCGTGCACGTATTCTTTCCTGGCAAGCTCCCACATGTCTGCTCGCAGCAAGGCGTGCGCCCGCACGAGAGCTTCCTCAAATTCGTGATAGTCAAGAGCAAAATAAATGCCTCGGTTGAGCACAACTCTCATACCGCGTTGTGTGGTAACGGTAATAAGGTGATGCGGTATTTTAAGTGCTTTTTTGATATCAAAAAGCAGGTGGGAAAGGTTTCGTGCCGGATTCTGGGCGCGTGGCCAAAAATTGTGCAGGACCTGCTGTAATGGTATGGCGCTACCCGGTATACTCGCCCTGAATGCAAAGTGGGTTAGGAATGCATTGTGTTTCGGCGGCATCTTCATACGTAGATACACTTGATTTTTGTGGACGACAAACCTGCCCATGAACTTAATATGAATAACTGGGTTCTTATGATTGAACAGCGGCAGCATACGGACCGCCCTAGGAAGATACGTTGGCTTGCCTTTTTCGAGTCGTGAGATGACAGTATCAGGAAAGAAAAATGTGTACCGGTAGAACGGCGACAGGAGTCCCTTGCGTTTCGCATAGTTGTACGCGCGTACGTATTCCCCTTTATTCATATGCCGAGCAAGCACAACTGATGGATAGGTGCTATCAGTCGTGGGTACTTCACCTTTACCAGTTACCTCTTGTCCGAGTATGATAGTCAGCCATGCGAGGTCCTTGAACAGCTTTCGTTCCTTCAGATGAGGAATGAGTCGTCGGAGAATATCCCGCGCCTTCTTGGTCTCCCCCATACTACTGTATGCACATGCAATCGTCACCGAAGCGAGAGAAATGAGTCTGGTGAGTTCGTCTTTTCGCGCGTGTATCAGTGCGTGGGTGGCGCTATCAATCGCCTGCTGGGGCCTGCCCTTCATGAGTTGCATGTGTGCATTGAACGTAAACAGACGAGCTCGGTGGCCCCGCTGATCAGTGATATCTACCGACTTGAGAAATCTCTTTAACTCATCATACTGACCACTCGTATACAGTAACCCTGCATACGGTAGTGCCAGTTGCTTTTTTGTTTCCGGATCTGACGTCTTGAATATTTTCCACATCCAGCGCAGCGCTTTCTGATACTCCTCAAGATATGAGTAGAGCGCACCGAGGTCGTACATCAGCTTGATGGGAACATGCCGCCGGTGTGCGAGCATCCGCTGGCACGTGCGAGCGATTGTACGCGCTTTGTTTAACTGCATAAGTTCGGCACATGCGATAGCCTCAGACACGAGGAGCATGTAGCGGACATCAAACAATGTGTATGATGAACATTCCTTGCACTTGGTGAGCAGTTTTTTCAACTCACCGATGCGTTCCAATTGCGCCTGGGGGCGGTAGCTCCACTCAAGCGCGAGCACCTCAATAAAGCCAACACGCAGAGCCGAATAGTACATGTGCGCTTGCTTAAGTTTTTCATAAAGACTCTGGAGTTTCTTCAGGTATTGTGATAAAGGCATTGTGCCAAATAACGCTCCGATTTTCTCGACGTGCCGTGAAAGACTGAGCATATGATCAGGGATACGGATAAGCAGTTCATTACTCGGTAGTGATGGGACACTGTTGAGAATCATCGCCGCATCCTGTAATTTACCATCGGCGAGCAATTGTTTTGCCTGCTCAAGTTTTGCTGTTGCCTCCTCGGTCAAAGCAGAGTATTTGGTGAAGTCTGTACTGATCTCCTTTTTCTTGTAGCCCGCATAACCGTATCTACGCCATACACCCCACACGCCTTTCTGTGACACCCGTATACCCTTGTCGAGTAGTCGGTCACGTGCTGCACGGATTGTTATGTCCGGACATTCTTCTTTCAGACGCACAATCTCTCGCTCAGCCGCCTGCGTCATTCTATTCCACGGTTTTTTGTATGAAGCGAGCAGTCTCTTCTCACCGCCCTGCCGGTACAGTTGCACCCACTTAAAAAGTGTCCGGTAGTTTATGTGGAACCGAGTTGCTGTTGTGCGGAGTGATTCCTTACTATTGAGATACGCACGTACCGCCGCGAGCCGCTGCTTGAGTCGCTTGTTGTCCATATGTGGAAATATCATACATGATACTCAGTAGTCTGTCAAGATGGGGGCAGACGACACCCGCGGCGCTCTTTGTGCGGGCGTCGTTGATTGGTCAGCTATATCTCTCGTCGGCCTTCCAAAGCCCGGGAAAGTGTCGTCGTATCTGCTAAATCCAAATCACTGCCCATGGGCAGACCGCGGGCAATGCGGGTTACCCGAACACCCAGCGGCTTGAGCAGCTTTGCAATGTACAATGCTGTCGCATCGCCTTCAGTGGTTGGGTTAGTTGCGAGAATGACTTCTGAGATGTGGTGTGACTGCAATCGTGAAAGCAACGATTGTATTCTGAGGTCATCAGGGCCGATATCATCGACCGGTGAGAGTACGCCATGCAGAACGTGATACAGACCTTTGTACTCACTCGTTTTCTCAATGACCATAACATCGGATGGTTGCTCAACCACACATATGTAGTCCTGCTCACGTCCTGGATTACTGCAGACTTCACACGGATCCTGTTCGCTCAAGTTGTGACATCTCGAACATTCCTTCAGGTGAAGACGAGCACGCGTAATCGCATCAGTTAGTTCTTGAACACGCGCCTTTTCCATTTTTTGCAGATAGAACGCAAGGCGCTGTGCACTTTTTCTGCCGATGCCGGGTAACCACTGCAATTTGTCAATGAGGTCAGTAAGGAGCGACATGGTCTATTGTAGCGAGAAAGAGCAGGAAGTCAACGAGGTGACTCCTCCATATCCTCGCGGTGTGTCGGTTGCCGACTTGTGAGGGGCAGAAAAAAACAAACACTATTTAGCTCAGCAAAAGATTTAAGTCTTATACCAAGCACGACCGCGCGTCTTGACGTACTGCCCTCAGTAACGCACGGCAAAAGCATCGCACCCCGACTCACCCTTGATTTGTGAACAAGTTGAAGTATAATACTTTGTCTCTGCAGTTCGCATTGAGAACATCAACAGCAAGGAGTGTATCATGAAAATTAAATTTCTGGGACATGCATCTTTTCTCATTACATCAGAACAAGGTGTCAGCATCATCACTGACCCCTACAAACCAGGGTGTTTTGACGGTGGCATCCAGTATGGACAAATCACTGAGCCGGCGGACATCGTGACTATCTCTCATGAACACGATGATCACAATGAAACGAACATACCGGGCAACCCTAGCTTTGTGCGCAATTCGAGTCCACAGACAATACACGGTGTTGCAATAACCGGCTTGGATGTGTACCACGATACGTGTGCAGGAAAAGAACGCGGTCCGAATGTCATTTACAAAATGACCATCGACGGTATCAATGTCGTACACCTTGGCGATCTCGGGCATGAGCTCGACCCTGATCAAGTTGAGAAGCTCGGCACGGTTGATGTACTATTTGTGCCGATCGGTGGTTACTTCACTATTGCAGCATCAGCGGTGGACAAAGTGATTTCCGCACTGAAACCAAAGGTCGTTATACCAATGCACTTCAAGACCGAGAAGTGCGGATTTCCGATTGCATCCCTCGATGATTTCACAAAGGGAAAAGAAGTCGAACAAAAGAACGGTGAGGTTGAAATAACAAAGGAACGCCTGCCAGAGACAACTGCAATCTTTGTTCTTCACCCGACCAAGTAGTACTGAGAGGAGGTTTCATGAGGGAAGTTGATTACAATCTAGTTGTCGATACGGTTGCGAAGCTGTGCATGGATGCAAACTACTTCTTGGGTGACGATGTCGTGAACGCACTCAAGCAGGGACTCGAACAAGAGGAGTCTGTGACCGGCAAGAACATCCTCAACCAACTCCTCACGAATGCGGAGATTGCACGGACAGAAAAAGTGCCCATTTGTCAGGATACTGGTTTTGCAGTGGTATTCCTCGACATCGGTGAAGATGTACACGTAAAAGGGAATATTGTCAGAGCAATCAATGATGGCGTTCGCAAGGGTTACACGGAAGGATATTTGAGAAAGTCAATTGTCGCGGATCCAGTCAGAGGTAAAAACACTGGCGACAATACACCCGCCATTATCCATACGACCATTGTTCCGGGTGATAAAATCAAGATCGCGATAGCACCAAAGGGTGGTGGCAGCGAGAATATGAGTGAAGTGAAGATGATGAAGCCCGCCGATGGCATTGAAGGCGTAAAGGATTTCGTACTTGACCGTGTTGCACGCTCAAGTTCAAATCCGTGTCCTCCCAATGTCATCGGGGTCGGCATTGGTGGCACCTTTGAATACGTCGCCTTCCTCGCCAAGAAAGCTCTCCTACGTGACATTGGACAGCGCCATCCTGATCCGTTCTATGCTGATGTCGAAAGGGAATTACTCGAGCGAATCAACAAACTTGGCATCGGACCCATGGGGCTCGGCGGACGGATAACTGCGCTCGATGTCTTCATAGAAGTGCACCCGCGTCACATCGCATCATTTCCTGTTGCCGTAAACACGAACTGCCACGCGGCGCGACACAAAACGGCACTTATATAATTGGTAAGTAAGAAGTAAGAAATGAGAAGTGCAAAGAAAAGAGGGGAAAATAAAATGGGAAGTGAAGAAAAAAAAGAAATAACAAAGCATGACAGTAAGGAACTGCGTGAAAGACTATACATGTTTTCCTTCCGTATCGTCAAATTTGTCGGTTCTCTACCTCGCAACTGGGTCGCTCTGGAAATCGGTCGACAACTCCTGCGGTCGGGTACTTCAATTGATGCCAATTATGAAGAAGCATGTGGTGCATTCAGCAGAGCCGATTTTGCCTACAAGCTCAATATTGCATTCAAAGAAGCTAAAGAATCACATTATTGGTTGAGATTACTCCATGATTCAACGATTTCAACAGGTAGAGAAATGATTGATTTAATACAAGAATCAAAAGAGATCAGAAATATCCTTGGGAAAGGTGCCAAGACAGCACGCAAATCCAAAGGGAAGAAGTAATGCAGCAGAATGCTTCTTGCGTCGGAATTGCACTTCACTCTTTCCAAGGCTCAACTTCCCATTTCTCACTTATTAAGATATTGCGTTGCCGTAGGAGGCTTACATGAAGGAACCAATCAGATTGAAGACCCCTTTGTCAGACGATGATGTTATGAAACTAAAGATCGGTGACGGTGTTCTCATCACCGGCAAGATTCTCACCGGTCGGGATTCAGCACACAAGCGCCTCATCGAGCTCATAGAAAAAGGCGAACCACTGCCCGTCGATATCAAGGGGCAGGTCATTTACTACGTGGGCCCGGCACCGGCAAAACCAGGCTACGTCATAGGCTCAGCAGGGCCAACGACCTCAGGCAGGATGGACCCCTACGCACCGCGTCTCATTGAGCTCGGCCTCAAAGGTATGATCGGCAAGGGTGTGCGGTCGAAGGAAGTGCGTGAGGCAATGCAGAAACACAAAGCAGTCTATTTCGCTGCCACGGGTGGCGCGGCCGCGCTCATTGCGAAAAACATCAAAGCAGTAAAAATCATCGCGTACGAAGATCTTGGGCCTGAGGCGATACGCGAGCTTGACGTCGAGGGTCTGCCGTTGATTGTTGCGAACGATGCCCATGGCGGTGACCTCTATGAAGAAGGTATGAAAAAATACCGCCGCGATTAGACTTCCTGCAGACGTCAACTGGTTTGTGTGTAACGGAACAGCACAGGATTGTGGATCCTACTTCCTTCTTATCTTAAAAAGACACAGGATAACGCCGCCGAATAGTATTGTTACACCAACCGCAAGCATTATCCAGGCAGACACAGGCATTATTCGCTCCCCTTCTTTTTATAGAGAATCACGGCGACGATAATGAACACAATAATAACCAACCAACCGCCCAGAAACTCAGCCCAACGAGAGTAGCCACCATACGGACTCGTTATCCTATCGAAGATATTGGTAACAAAAAGTATTCCGACGACGATCGGCGTCAAGTATTTGACACAGAAATCCCACCACGCACCCACAGTAAAATCTGATTTACTATTCGCATACCTTCTCAAATTAACGATTTTCGCGGGTATGGAGAATATTGATCGATCATGCGGGTATGTCTTCACGTAATCCTGCACATCCTTGTGACTGTAGAAGTAACCGACCGCAAAGCACTGCAGTATACCAACAACGAGAAGGCCATAGTTGTTCATGAAATAATCGACGATATCGAGCCAGTACAAGCCACTTCGCGTCGTGTATATGATTCCTACCACGCCGGCAATTATCGCAAACCCCACGTTTGCGTGAATGCGCTTGAGTCTGAATTTGTCGATGACTGAAGCTGCCCCGGCTTCGACAAGGGAGAATGCTGAATCTATACCGAGGGTCAGAAGCATGAGAAAGAATAGGATGCCAAATATACTCGCGGCAAACGGAAGCATACTGATGATTGTCGGATAGGTTACAAAGGCAAGGTGCGGGCCTGATTGAACCACCTCACTGACCGGCAAGCCCGTTTGGTGGGCGTAGTAGCCGAGCACTGAAAATACCGCAAAACCGCCGAGGAACGAAGTCGCATTGTTCGCGAAACTCACGAGAAAGGCATTGTTCACGACATCTGCTTCCTTAGGAAGAAAACTTGCATACGTGATCTGTACGCCAAAGCCGATCGTCAGCGAAAAGAAAACCTGAGAGTATGCTGCGAGCCACACCTTGTAGTCCAGGAGCGCGCTAAATTGTGGCGTGAGGTAGAATCTCAAACCTTCAAGTGCGCCGGGAAGCGTTATGCCACGCACGACAAGCACGATGAGAATCACCCACGGGATTATCACGGTGAAATATACAACCTTGCCGACCGTCTTGACGCCTTTCCAGATCGCGCCAACGACACATATCCACGTCAGTACGAGCCCGAGCACAATCATCCACTGAATCCCGCCGATCTGCAGTGGCGAATCCGAGATCTTCAGGAACTGATTGAAGAAGAATGCTTCAGTATTCTGTCCCCAGGCGAGATTCACCGAGAACCCGAGATAGTTGAAGCACCAACCCATGACGACCGCGTAGTAGGTGCATATGCCAAAGCCGATGAGTAGTGCAAACCAACCGAGAATCTCAAATCCCTTTTTCACCTGACCGAGTGCTATTGGTGCAGGTCTGGAAATTCGGTGTCCGAGTGCGAATTCAAGAATCATGATTGGGATACCGGCGGTAAGAAGTGCTACGAAATATGGAATGAGGAATGCACCTCCACCATTAGCAAAGCACACATAGGGAAATCGCCAGATATTCCCCAATCCTATTGCTGAACCGATAGATGCTAATATGAATGAAGTCCGACTCTCCCATATATCTCGCATGGAGAATTATAAGGAAAATGTACTACGTGTCAATTAAGAGAGGAGCACTATGTGGCGAGTACTGTTCCAGTGAACGTAACAATACCCTGCCCTCCGACAGTGACCTTCAGTATGTTGTTCTTGTAGGTGTGTACATGAACATACGCCGTACCCGGTCTTTTCATAGCATGACCGTGTTCGATAATAATACGTGTCAGAACCTCACCCCGTGGTACGATTCGGTTCTGCAGCGCATAGGACCCAAGTGCTGCACACGCTGCACCGGCAGCAGGATCTTCATTTATGCCAATAGCCGGCGCAAAATAGCGCATGTGAGCCGTGTTTGCAGGATCCTCTGTTTCGAGGCAGAATGCGACTATTCCCGTGAGCTGGAACGTCTCGCAGTATGTCTTCATCTGCTGGAAATCGGGCGTCGCATGAATGAGC
>Ga0111198_1054_pt1 | contig 14123 bp, 9 predicted proteins | sample DeeMarSWOR324_28_FD_80370 | JGI IMG/M metagenome (GOLD analysis project Ga0111198, IMG submission 80370) | candidate division WOR_3 bacterium SM23_60
CCCAATATCACCCACACAGCGTTCCCTCCATATGGGGCAGAGGTGAAGGCACTCATGCGTTTAGCCTTAAGCCACCTACCCATGTATAATAATAGTGAAAATTACGCCTCAGTCAAGACTTAAATGTCAGACGTCTCTAAATGAACGATTTTTCGCTGTAAATAGGCCTTGAGACGTTCGTTCTCCTCAGATTCCAGGGCTTGCTTCAGGGTCTGCACACCAGCACATGCATCATAAAAGGCAAAACGCACCTCGGTTCGTGGGTGCGCAGACAATAGTGCCCGGTCAAAATCCAGTGAGTCCAGCGCACCCAGTACCCGGGCAATATAGAAATCAGTGAAATCATCATCACCAAATATCTCAAACAGCGGCACGATCACCGTATCGCCGAGGTTCACGAGCCCTTTGACTGCAGCATAGCGCACGCCGTAGCTCGAATCACGCAAGCCCTGGATAAGAACGCCTATGTCACTGTCAATGACGATTTCACTCAGCGCGTAGAACGCAGATTTTCTCACGGATGGGTCATCGTCAGCCACGCCTCTCAGCACATACGGACGCGCCCGGGGTGATTGAGATTTGCCGAGTGCCGTATACGCTCCTGACCGTACCTGCCACTGTTCATCACTGATAAAGGCACTAACCGCATCAACGTATGTGTCTCCTCCGATCTCGCCGAGCACCCAGAGTGATTGCTTGAGGGCTCGTGATTCCGCATCACTGCCTCGGTAATCGATGTGTGCAATGATATGCGCGACTGCCGGCTCACCGAGTTCGACAAAAAGGTCTTTCAACCCATGACGTTCCCGTCCGTGTTTGCTGTCAAATTTCGATACTAAGAAATGCATGGTCGTATCTGCATACAGTGAATCCTGTGCGAGCTCAACGAGTCTCGCAAAGGCAGAATCTCTCTCATCGCTGAACTGCACCTCGAGTATTGTGGCAGTGTAGTACAGCTGTTCGTAGTCAATGTTTTGCGCAAGAAGAAAAAATAGTAGTATCATTCCCAATCGATCCCGATACCGTGCTCGCCGCTCGTCCACAGTGTACCATCTGCGCCAGTACGGTACACATCTTTGCCACCGATGTCGAGAAGCACACCAATACTACCACACTCTCTGCGGAAATTCCCGTACCCTTGCGTATTGTGTGATTTCTTCGCCGAATAGGTATCATCACCTGATTCATCAGCCAGTATGCCAATACCGTTTGCATTACCAGCACCTTGGCTCAAGTCATATGCGACGTATGAATCATCACCGGTCATGTCGTACAGCACACCGAGCGCGAGGTCGTGACCGCACCCTTGAGACACACCCTTGGCGACGTAATTGTCACTTCCCTGCTTATCAATAATGAGACCGAAGGCGACGTGCACCCCTGCTGCCTGTGCATACTGGTAGGCAAGGTAATTATCATTGCCAGCTGTTTCGACGATTGCACCGATGCCGTACCAGTACGCGGTACCTTGCGCATAAATGTCAGCCGTGTAGTAGTCATTACCTGCCCGCTCGGAAAGGATACCAATGCCCCCGGGCAAATCAGGTCTGAACCCGATCGCAAATCCCTGGGACATTGAGAGGTGATGATCAAGGTACCGTCCTTCATCAATATACTTTGAAAGAATAAAGTACATATCATTTCCCTGATTGTCGCCGAGTATGCCAACGCCATAGGTAGAGCCAAATCCCTGGGCATACAGTGCGGCGCCATAGAGGTCGTTGCCCTGTTCATCTTTGAGAATGCCAATGCCGAAACCTGCAGCACCTTGTGTGAAAGTAGTGCTGCGATACTCATCGTCGCCCCAACGGTCGATGAGAATACCAACGCCGAACACGCCACAGCCAAGCGAGAATGCGTCTGCTAGATACGTATCATCACCGGCTTCGTCAATGAGAATGGAAACACCAAACCGTCCACCAGCAATTGAGTAGTTGCCACCTCTGTATACATCATTGCCTGCTCTGTCGACTAAAATGTGGATACCACCTCCATCCTGACACTGGTATTCATCATCACCGCCGAGATCAATGAGAACGGCAAAATCCTCGGTATAAATGTTCGGGCCTGTATCACCGACAACAATCGCACCGAAATCGCACTGCTCATAGTATACGACAGCACCGGCAACACCTTCAATCGTCAGTGGCGCTCGGTCAATACCTGCCAACCAATCAGCATAATTCAAGGATGCAGACAGCAGCTCGGCGCCAGCAGAAAAGAGCTTTGCGTACGCGACGTCAGTGGCATTCGCCTCAAGCCACACAGTCAGAGAATCATACTCATTGAGGCTCTGTCGGTATTCATCAATGGAGGCGGTCAGTTCCGGTGAAAAGAGGGTGAGCTCTTCAAAAGCCTGACCCAGTTCTGCCGGGGTCATAGAAAATGCCTCAGCAATGAGCTGGTGGCTATAACTGAGTTTCTGTTTGAAATCACGCTTCCGGTATTCAGTTTTCAGGTCATACAATTCTGTCAGATAACTGAACATCTCTGATTCAGACAGCGTCCAGAAGTGCTCATCGACGGCAAGCAAAAAAGCCACCGCGTGCAGCGGATTGTTCAAAAATTCATCAGTAACAGCAAAACGGTAAGTGCTGCGCGGTAAGTAGTCATCTCGAAATGCGATGTCGCTTTGTGTGAGTCCAATGTAGGAAAGACTTGAATCAAGATAGGTTTGCCACGATTGTACGACAATGAGTAAAATAAGCACGGTGTATTATATGGGAAACATACTGAAAATCAAGCGTCATCCGTACCACCAAAGCTTTGTATCATGATGACACGCGCGACGATGCTGAGCATAAACAATCGTACTGACCACGAATAGATAGAATTCTCTCTGTGCTCTATAGGAGAAGGATGAAGATATGCGTTACCACTCAGGACCGATCGTGAAATGAAACTTCCAATCGTCAGTCCACCGTTGGAAGTCATGAGCGCGCGCAAATTCAAAGTTAAACACAATGTAGAACACACTGAATCTCACGCCCGCACCAAGGCCCATCTTCAGGTCCTGCAGTTGAAACCCATCATCGGTATTGTACGCGGTGAAAGAATCCGTATAGACTCCGCCAAGATCACCGAACAGAACACCGCGGATATTCCTGATCTCCAGGGGCAGCGGAACAGATATCTTGAGACGGTCAATAAACGGAAATCGGTATTCAAGGTTAAGAAAACCGATTTTAGAACCAGAAAAATCGTAGTAGTCATACCCGCGCAGAGAATAGGGACCGCCGATTGACCACATCTCAGCATCATCACCAATACTTGCCGCAAGTACGAGCCGCGCAGATAAATTGGCACGCGGAGACAGGGGAAAATACCGGCGGTAATCGAGCACCGCACTCCTCACATCGCGGCCACTGAAAACTGTGCTGTAGGCTGACACCCGCGAACGACGGCCACTGTGTGGCCCAATCGTCCCCCACTTAACATTGTCATACACCAGTGCAAGACTCGGGTAAAAAATGTTAAAACTCGACTTTTGCCTCCGCAATGTCACCCACGGGGGAATCACAAAGTAGTTCACGAAACGTGATTCGTACAGCCGGTACGCGTAAGCCCCGAGTTCGACCCTCAAGAACCGATCAAAGGGATACTGCATGAAAGCGGCACAACCAAGGTAACGCCACTCAATGAGATCGTTCATTTCACGGAAGTAGGAGAAGTAGTGATAGAGCAAACCACCATAGTCTATTCTCTTCTTAATGTACCAGTAGTTGAGAAATATGTCCGAACTTGTGAGGCTACCGTACAAATCAGTGGCAATGACAAAGTGGTGATTACCGAGAATATCACTGAACCCCAGTTGAGCGAGTCCGGCAAATCCCAACGATGAGTAGTACGACGCTGATGCAGTGAAGTAATCAACAGTGAATTTTGTCCTGTAGTCCTCAATCCTCTCTTCATCAAGCGCTGCCTCGTAGTAACGAGCATCACGTATCTTTTCCTGCAGTACATCCGTGTCTTCCATTTTTGAGACAGGATCTTTCACAACGCACACATCATATCCGTAGTCCTCGTAGTGAGTGAATGCAATTTTGCGGCCATCACGGGAAATTGATGGATAGTAAATACTGGTGAGTATGTTCGTCTTTTTCACGACCGTCACGGTATCTTCTGAATACCAGTAGAGGTTGTAGGCACTATCATAGTCAGCAATAAAGAATAGCCCGCCCTGCGGATCAAACAGGGGTGATGCAACATAGTGCGTCCGTGGTATGATACGTCTAACACTGTTGCCATCGTCGATAAACACGGCATAGTTCCCGTATCGATATTCTTCACTACTATCTGGACGGTCTGAAACAAATGCGATTGAGCCGTGTTCAGAAAAACTCGGTTGCTTGTCCGTATATATGTCGTCCGTTACTTTCTGGAGGTTGCCAGATGCGACATCGAGTACGTAGATGTCGGTCTGCCCATCTTTAAAACCGCTGAATGCAATTTCATCGCCATCATGAGAAAACTGCGGCGAGTAGATTGCATCGAGATCAAGGTGATACTTATTGTGGATACTGCCGTCTTGTGCATCGAGAATGTACAGAACATCGCTGCCGTACGCACGTGCGGCAAAGGTCAAAAAGCGATCATCTGGCGACCACGACATACCACCTTGAAAAAGGTGGAGGTTTTCATAGCCGGCAGAATAGTGTGCTTTAATGAGCCGTCTGATGATCTGACCATCAATGCTCGAAATTATGACGAGCTCCACATCGCCTTCTCTATCGCCAATAAAGGCGATCTTGTCGCCCTGCGACGAGATCGCAGTCGATGTATTGTACAATGTTCTCGTGTCTTCGTGATCATAGACGACACGCGCGAATTCATCAAAATTCTGTTGCAGGTTGATTTTGGGCCAGTACATGGATTGGTAGTATTTGAGCCACTGCTCATTGAATTTCTCAACGGTGACACCAAACATGGTCATGAATGTCTGCTCAAGGTTTTTCTGCGCCTTCATCATGTAGATGAACTCACCAACTTTCTGCTGACCATACTTCTCGGCCACGTAATTGTAGAACGCCTGGCCTTCCTTATAAATGATATATCCACCGTAGTCACCGAGAACTGATAGGGGAATAACCTTGTTGTTCATGACCAGGTCGCGCATGATTATATCAACTTCGAGATCCCAGCCAGCCGACATGTACTCACAGTGACCCTCCATCACCCAGAGTGGTATTGTGTAGAAGAGATCACCGCTGAAAATCGCCTCCATTCGGGACGGAAAGAAAATTGCAAACTGGAATATGTGTGTCAGCTCGTGCACGAGCACATGACGGAACTCCTCATAGTCACCGGTGTATGGTACGACCATACGATTCTTCAGTATCTCAGAGAAACCACCTACGCCTTCTTCGATGAGCGACATGGTAATATTGGTTTGAGCAAAGTCATTTGGCGAGTTATACAGAATGACCGGTATCCTAAATTCCACTTCTATGCTGAGATCGTCACTGAGCATTGCGTAACCGTCTTCGAGCACGTCTTCAGCAAAGGCAGCGAGCTCCTCACCACCCCGGTCAAAGTAGATATCGAAGTGTTCGGTTTTGAGGACATAAAAATTGAAATCTTTGTACTGAATTTTGTTTTGTCCAAAGTACTGACTAAAAATGAGTAGGCCAAGCAATGGTAGTGCATTCATAGTAAACTATACATTAGATAGAATACCGTGTCAATCGGTTTATTGACTCAACACGGACAATACCATATAATGCGGCATGCACATCTTTGTTAGCGACGCGCACATACGCAGAGATGGTGATCGAAGTGCGCGTATGCTCGGTCAGTTCGTCCGAGATATGAAACCACGTATGTCACAGCTCTACATCGTCGGTGACCTTTTTGAATTCTGGTTTGAATACAAATCTGTTGTACCGAAACGGTACCTCAGAACGCTCGCAACATTGTGTAATATCATCGAGAACGGCATACCGATTCACTATCTCCTCGGCAATCACGAAGTCATGGTCGGTAGTTACCTGAAGAATGCCGGCTTCACGATTCACAGAGAGCCTACTACCTTCACTATACACGGTCAACGTGTTCTTGTCGCGCACGGTGACAAGATCGATCGAAGGGCATGGTCGACGGTGTGGGAATACCTGTTGACGTCAAAGATCAACCGTTCATTATACCAGCTCTTCCCTCCTGATATCGGCATTCTCATTGCCCAGTCTGTAGCAGCTCTATCAAGAAGACGACCATTCAGTGCCGATGTGTCAGCATCCCTCGAAAAGTATGCACGGATGCAGCTCTGTAACAACGATATCGTCATTCTCGGACACTCACACATCCCAGCATTTGCCGAACTCATTAACAAGAAGTACTATATCAATCTCGGAGACTGGATAGGGCACTTCACGTATGCAGCAATAGATGCAGAAAAAGTAGTTCTCGAGCGCTACAGCAAGAAAGAGACGTGACGTTGTTCCACAATGACAGGGAATAACAGTTAGTTAGATTTTCTTGCTCAGGAATTTCCGCACCCTGAACCAAAGTGATGTTACAGTTTTTATTTTTTTCAAACTCTCTTGTGCTGCCTGTCTCCCAAGCTCAACGAGTTCATCGAGAGACGAAAAATCAGCCCAATGAAAGTCATGCGCTGCCGGTGCGATGACGCAATCAGCGCGTGCAAGAATTTTCTGATCAAAGAAGTACCGCACGAACGACTGCGCGCGCACATTTATTCTGAAACCAGTTTCAGGAACTCCTTCGTAGTGCGGACGGTGACCAAGGTAAACCGCAATCACGACGCCGGCACCGAGCTGCTCGACAATGTCAACGGGGATATTATCAATAACCCCACCATCAACGAGAACCTGCGATCCTTTTGTGAACGGCGGAAAGATACCGGGTATTGCACAGCTCGCCCACACAGCATCGGCAAGTGTGCCTGAGGTAAAAATGACCTCATCGCCAGACTGGATATCCAGTGCATTACAGGCGAACGGAATCTTGCAGTCGGCAAATGTAGCCGCACCAAACAAGTCGTCGTACAGTTTCCGTGTCACTGCAGTCTTGGAGTGTGATTTCTTAAAAAGTAGAGACCCGAGGTAGAATTTCTCAAATACCTCTCTGCGAAAGCGTTCAAACGTTTCATCTGATTCAGTGTAGAATTTGTCGAGGTCCAAATCCTTGAATTCTTTCGAATGTATCATATTGTATGCATGCTCCCGCATGACATGTGCTGACCCGTGCAAACAGTAGCTGGCACCGATGATTGAACCGATTGACGTTCCAGCCACAGCGTGCGGCCGGATACCGTTTTCTTCAAGAACCTCAAGCACACCGATGTGTGCGAGTCCCTTTGCGCCACCGCCACCGAGCGCAATGCCAATCTGCATCATTGCGTTAGAACCTTCCCATCACTCATGGTCGTCGCTGCGCAATGAGCACCCTCATACACTGAGCGGCAGCATATAGCAAATAGCCTATGGCATCATACATGCTTTTGCCTTTTGCCCTTTGCCTTTTGCCCTAATCACTGCTGTTCTACTTCCCTGACCTTCTTATCCTCTGCTCTCCGCGCCATGCGGTATTCTGATTCGCGAATGGTCTTCGCCGCGATGATCTTATCTCGGCCCGTCTCTTTCCCACAGTAGACTGCTCGATCTGCCTTCTCGATGAGCTCGTGGCGGGTCTTTGCATCAGTTGGATAGTGTGCGACACCAATACTCACCGTGATCCGGATCTGCGTATCATTGAACGGTATGACTGATTTCTTAAGTTGTGCCTTAATCTGTGTGGCAAGTCTTATGCCTTTCTCGAGCGAGTATTTCGGCAGAATGATTGCAAATTCCTCACCACCGTAACGCGCTGCGATGCCAGTTTTACGGATCAACTTTCCAATGAATTTGAGTACCTCATCACCGGCTTGATGACCATAGGTATCATTAATTTTTTTGAAATGGTCGATATCAAAAAAGAGTAGTACTAACTCCCTTTTCTTTTCCAGTTCCTCGGCAAGTATTTCCTGGAACCGACGGTGGTTATACAACTCGGTGAGACCGTCCCGGGCTGCCTGTTCCACTTCCTGCTCATGGTGTAGAGCACGTTGCCAGGCGAATGATAGCTGCGAGGCGAGAATATTCATGGCCCGAGCGCTCTCTTCGGTGAATTTCTTTGTCTGGTGGTCCTCACACCAGAGCACCCCGAGTAGTTCTTCATCCAGCTGTACGGGCACACCAATAAACGAAAGATTTTTCGTTCGCATCCCTTTCTTAAAAATAACAATGCCGCTTCTGTTCATATCTTCCTTAATGATGAATTTCTTGTGGCGTGCAATGAGACCGACGAGTCCGTCGTCGAGCGCAAATTTCGTCTGCTTCTTGATGTACGTCGATTCCACTATTTCGCCTGTGCCACGTAATTCATCGATCGCAGCAATCGTCACATCATTACACTCCATCACGCTCCTGAACGAACTCACTGCATCCGCCAGTATCTTCTTAAGACCGAGTTCCTTGTGCAACGCTTCCACGTGTTCGGCGATGAACCGAAGGTACTTGGCATCCATGCTCTTCTGTTCATAGAGTTTAAGCATTGCGAGCAAGAAACCAGCAGTTCGAGCGGCATCCTCAAACTTCTCACGCTCCTTATCGCTGAAACGCCCTTCGGCTCGGTCAGCAACGAGAACACCCGCGACCGCATCGAGGACAGTAACCGGCGCGATCATCACCGACGATACTGCGACCGCGCCTCGGTAGTAGCCTAATTCCTCCGGGTTCTGCACAAATTCTTTGATGAGCACTGCTTTGCCGGCGGAGATCACCTGTCGGTACATTCCTGCCTGTGCGTTCAAGACGGCTTCTTTCTTGAAGAGGTCAGAATGTGAAAAACCCTGAATTAGTGTCAAGTAGGTATCAGAGGAAGAAAAAATCGCCGTCGTGTGGCAGTCAAAGATGTTGTGTATTAATTGTATAAAAAAAAGGAGCGGCCGTTCAATACCATAATGACTATCAATGCTCGTTACTGACGTTACGATGCTCCGATGGTCGAAGCTCGCCGGGCCAAAGAATTCGTCTCGTGATTCATACTTGACAAGTGATTTTCTTAAGAACTCTTCGTTCTCAATGTGCTTGCGTGCAATAGAACCGAAAATTACCGCAGCAATAGCAAGAATTATCAGGGGTACAGGAATCACACTGTGACTGAATAATGCCGAGAGGGTTTCGGCAGCAATAAGGCTAAGCGCAATAATCCAGTAGTTGCTCGAATGTTCTTTGTAGGCAATGACCGGCAGCACGGCGAGGTACAGTGGAAAAAGCGAGGATCCACTTCCACCGGTGAGCTGAACACCGGCGTTGACCGCAAGCGCGAGCACGATCGAATGAATGAGTGTTACCCTGCCTACCTGAGCGTAGTATATGCAGTAGATGATAATAATACCAAGAAAGAGAAAAAGAAATGGAGAGGGCAGATTCTGCTTCAGGAATCCGAGGCTGCTTATGACGCCGTAGATAATGGAGATGATATAAAAGGCCGTTATTCCCATTCTATTGTCGACGGCGGTTTTGATGTAATATCATAGACAACACGATTGATACCGTACACCTCATTGGTAATGCGGTTTGAAACACGGGCCAAGAAATCCTGCGGCAGCCGCGCCCAGTCCGCGGTCATGCCATCCTCACTGGTTACTGCCCGAATCGCACATACCGCATCGTACGTACGTTTATCGCCCATCACACCGACGCTACCCAGTGGAAGGAGCACAGCGAATATCTGCCAGATATCTCGATATTTCTTGAGGGTCTGTGCCTCTTCGTGAATGATCGAATCGGCGTCGCGCAGTATACGTAGCCGCGGTTCGGTTACTGGTCCAACAATTCGCACCGCCAGACCGGGACCAGGAAATGGCTTTCGTTCAATGAACGACGATGGTAGTTTAAGCACGCGGGCTATTTCTCGCACTTCGTCTTTGAACAGCATACGCAACGGCTCAATAATGCTGAGGTTCATCTTGCGCGGCAGCCCACCGACATTGTGATGGCTTTTAATAATGGCGGACGGTCCGACACCCTTTCCCGATTCAATGACATCTGGATAGAGCGTACCCTGGACAAGATACCTCACGTCTTTTATCCTCTTGGCCTCGGCTTCGAAGATCGTAATGAAGGCACGCCCGATGATTTTACGTTTCTGCTCGGGGTTCTTTACGCCGCGCAGTTGCCTGAGGAACATTTTTTTGGCATCGATAATCCGCAAATTGAGGCGCCGACTCAGCGCCGCACGCACCTCGGCTTTCTCGTGACGTCTGAGCAAACCATTGTCGACAAAAACACCATGCAGATTCTTGCCAATCGCCTTTGTCGTTATTGCCGCTGCGACTGTCGAATCAACGCCACCGCTAATAGCACACAATACCTTCTCCGTGCCCACCGTGTTACGAATACGGCGTACTTCCTGAGCAACAAAGGTGCGCATGGACCACGTCTTCTGTGCCTTGCATACTCTGGTGAGAAAGTTGTTAATAATCCTCTTACCGTAGTGTGTATGTCGGACTTCTGGATGGAACTGTAGACCGTACACATTACCGAACTGCACCGCCGCGATCGGTGTCGTATCCGTCGACGCTATGGTGCGTGCAGTACGGGGCACGCTCACTGCGCGGTCGCCGTGACTCATCCAGACTGTGAATGTCCGTGGCAGTCCGACAAAAAGCGGACTCGGTCGCACGGAAACAGTGGCGCGTCCGTACTCCCGTTTGGTACTGTATTTTACTGCACCACCATGTAATCGTACTGCGAGTTGCATGCCGTAGCAAATACCGAGTACAGGTACGTGCAGTGAAAAGAAGTGTCTAAAACGGCGTGGATCAGTTTTGTAGACACTACCAGGTCCGCCGGAGAGGATAAGACCTTCAAGTTCATCAGCGAGTACATCGCGGGGGTGGCTGTAGCAACTAAAAATCTCTGAATAAACGCGACACTCACGAACGCGACGTGCAATGAGCTGCGTATACTGAGAACCGAAATCAATGACTGCGATCATATCACCGTCCCATGTGCTGTGTTACCGCTCATTTTTTAAGATTACCTTATGCGATAGATAGCATCAATACTTACCCTCTGATTCTTTCCAGTGCTTCTTTTGAAAGGTGTGCTAATGTCTCGTCCGTGGAATGGGTAAATTCTTCAAAGTATGGCTTTGTTTTTCGCGAATCAAGGCGCATTAGTACGGCCATTACCCTTTCCTTGAGGTCTTGTGCAGGCAGACTCAAAACCGACACCGATTTCTTTTAAGAAACCGAGAACCGGCAGTACTTCCATGCGTAATTGTATTGAACTATCTCAATTTGTCAACGTTTTCGGCTCCTGGCTGCTGCCGGTTATGATTTTTGGACAAGGTACACTCCCTGCGCCGGTCCGTGCTCGGTGACGTAGAACCTACTCTTCTCTTCCCGAAAGACAGCTGCCAGAGTAGCAAGACGTGTCCCGCACATCGCAGCTCGGCGCTCAGCACTTGATTCATCACGGAAAAAACGTATAATAGACGCGTCACTATAGAGAGGAGAGTGTCATGCTTGAAAACATAATTAGAAACAAAAAAGCCAAAATTGGCATAATTGGTCTTGGCTACGTTGGCTTACCGCTCGCCGTCGAGATTGCCAAATGTGGATTCAGTATCATTGGTATTGACGTTGATAGCAGGCGCGTTCGCGAAGTCAACCGCGGTTTTTCGGCAATAAGCGACGTTGATTCATCTGTTTTGCGCAAGCTGGTGAAGAAAAGAAAAATCACGGCGACGGCTGATCACCGAAAACTCAAATTCTGTGACATCATTGTTATCTGCGTACCGACGCCGGTTGATGTCAATAAGGAGCCAAATCTTGAACCGGTAATAAACAGCACCCATGAAATCAAGAAAACACTCAGGAAAGGACAATTGATCATACTCAAGAGCACGACGTATCCAGAAACCACGGAAAAGGTCATACAGCCAATTCTGGATGAGCGTGGTTTACGTGTTGGCCGCGATTACTTCCTCGCATTCTGTCCTGAGCGAATAGATCCGGGCAACAAGCGATTCGGTGTGCTCAATACACCGACGGTCATCGGCGGAGTGACCAAGAAGTGTACTACGCTGGCCACGCTTTTCTACCGACAGTTTGTGAATAAAGTACATCCGGTTTCATCACCGCGTGCCGCCGAGATGACAAAACTCCTCGAGAACACATTCAGAAATGTGAATATCGCACTCGTGAACGAGTTTGCCCAGCTCTGTGAACGTATGGGCAACATTGACATTTGGGAGGTTATCGAAGCAGCGAAAACCAAACCCTTTGGCTACATGCCGTTCTATCCGGGCCCAGGGGTCGGTGGTCACTGCATTCCAATTGACCCGTACTACCTCTCATGGAAAGCGCGCGAGTATGATTTCCATACTGTTTTCATCGAACTCTCAGCGCGTATCAATGAAGACATGCCGTACTTCGTCGTCAACAAAACGATAAGTGCGCTCAGTGAATCCGGCGTCTGTCCGAGCACGGCGCGTGTACTTCTTTTGGGCGTGGCATTCAAAAAAGATATCTCTGATTTAAGAGATTCGCCGGCAATAAAGGTGTATCACATCATTAAGCCAATGGTCGGCGTTGTCAAGTACAATGACCCACACGTTTCAGCGTTCTTGGCAGACAGTAAAAAAATTCTGTCGGTTCCATTGAACGCCCGGGAACTGAAAAAGTACGATGCGGTCGTTATCCTTACCAATCACTCTGCCTATGACTACGATTTCATCGTGCAACACGCCCGTCTGATCGTCGATACACGCAACGCAATCACTAAGAAGAGCACGAAGGTTAAGACACTAGGCGCACCCTAGGCCTGTACCTGGTGCCAGTTGCGCTTCTGCGTCGCTGGCGCGCGTAATTCTCACACAATAAACTCACATTTTGGGGAGATTTTAAGAAAATACCGGCCGCGACCCGCAGGTCGCGACCGGGAGGGGAAATTGTTATTAACTATGTATTCGACAAGTCGCTCTTCGGTACGGTTTATTATAATTAACTACGCGGAAATGTCAAGTGGGGGTTAGTACTAGTATTTCTACGTATCGACAAAGAGGTCTTGCTGGGTGAGCTTTGTACGTCTCATGCGGCGTATGCTGAAAACCTCTCCCTCTTCAAAACGTCTGAGAACCGTCTTCGCACGCTGTATCACTGAAGGCGGCAATCCTGCAAGCCGAGCAACGTGAATACCATAGGACTGATCACTCGGTCCCGGGCTCAGCTTACGGAGGAAAACAATCTCATCACCCCATTCTTTGACCAAGAAGTTATAGTTCTTCACGCCACTAACAAATTCTTCGATTTTTGTTAGCTCGTGAAAGTGTGTCGCAAAGAGTGTACGTGCTCGCTTCGTATTCCGAAGATGTTCAACAACTGCCCACGCGAGTGCAAGGCCATCATAGGTTGAGGTTCCCCGTCCGACTTCATCGAGGATCACGAGGCTCTTGTCGGTCATGTTGTTCAATATGTTTGCCGTTTCCATCATTTCGGCAAGAAACGTACTTACACCTTGCGCAATGTCGTCACTCGCACCGATACGGGTGAATATCTTATCAACAACGCCAATCGTCGCCTCTTTGGCAGGCACAAAACTACCAACCTGTGCCATAATCGCGGTCAGGGCAACCTGCCGTAGATAGGTTGATTTTCCCGACATGTTCGGTCCAGTGATAATGAGCACTTGATGCGCATCACGATCAACGGTGACATCGTTCGGCACGTATGAACCTCGTTCGAGCAGTCGTTCGACCACAGGATGACGGCCTTCCGTGATGCTAATCCGGCTGCTACTGTTGACAATAGGCCGGGCATAGTTGTACATGGCCGCATTCTGAGCAAATCCCTGAACCATATCAAGCAATCCAACTGCGCGTGTTGCATTGAGTACTGCCTCAGTGTTGCGGGCAATGTTGTCGCGCAGTGCAATGTACAGCTCACGCTCGAGCAATTTCATTTTCTCCTCAGCGCCGATGATCTTCTGTTCAAACTGCTTGAGTTCCGGTGTGTAAAATCGTTCCGCATTTGCCAGTGTTTGTTTTCTGATGTATGACTGCGGTACGTACCGCAGATTGGGTTTCGTAATCTCAATGTAGTAGCCGAACACCGA
>Ga0111198_1058_pt1 | contig 13938 bp, 6 predicted proteins | sample DeeMarSWOR324_28_FD_80370 | JGI IMG/M metagenome (GOLD analysis project Ga0111198, IMG submission 80370) | candidate division WOR_3 bacterium SM23_60
GTATCGAAGGTGATATTGATGTTCAGTACTTCTTTGGAAAACCAGTAACCAACGGTCGTGTGAGCATTACGACCTACCGGTACGATATTGGATTTCAGAAAGAAGCAGTGATTACCGGTGAGACTGATGATCAGGGTCTGTGTCACTTTTCCTATGAATTACCTGATTACTTTGTGGGCGAACCGCTGGAAAAGGGTGATGCATTTGTGCGGCTCGATATTGAAGTGACTGATAAAGCAAACCACAGTGAACGCATATCAGAAAAGAGAAAGGTTGTTCAGGATGTACTAACGCTCTCCGTTGTTCCGGAAGGTGGTGTTCTGCGACCTTTGCTTGAGAACCGTGTATACGTTCTTGTTAATTACCCTGACGGTGCACCGTGTGTTGCCCACGTGCACATGACCGTGGATAATAAAAAGGTAAGCGGAGTCACAGATGAATACGGTATTGCTGAATTTCTCGTCACGCCGATGAATGAGAAGACGACATTTATTGTTACCGCACAGGATGACAAGGGTGAGAGCGCTCGCATTGAAAAAGCTTTTGCTACAGTCGTTGATCGTGATCAGATAATCATGCGTATGCCGCGTGGTATTTACCAGGTTGGACAATCGATCGACCTCGAGTTCTTGACCACCAAGAAAACAGGTCGTGTCTATGTTGATGTTATCAAGGACAACCAGACCGTGCTTACAAAATCGGTTGATATTAGAAACGGCAAAGGGACATATCGTTTGAATTTGACGCCTGATATCACTGGTTCAATCTGGCTGCATGCGTATATTGTTACCCCTGGTAGCGACATTGTCCGCGATACACGGTTCTGTTATGTGCATCCGGCAAATGACCTGACCATTACAGTCAAGCCTGACGAGGATGAATATCTGCCCGGCGCGGACGGAAACATTCTGTTCACGGTTATTGATGAAAACAATAAACCAGTGGTTGCAGCGCTGTGTGTCGCCATCGTCGATGAAGCGGTCTTTGCCGTATCAGAATTGCAGCCTGGACTCGAAAAAGTCTACTTCATGCTCGAAAAACAGATCCTCGAACCCCGTTATGAGATTCATGGTTTTGAACCAGAGAAAATTGTACTCCTACCTCACATTCACGAGCGAGCAGAGAATGTCATGTTCTCGACGCTCGAGCCAAGCGAACCGTTCCCGGTCCACTATACGACACCTCAGGAGGCGTATCACAAGGTCGCTGCTGCATTTTATGCACGCTTACACACGGCTCATGATGCTGTCTACAGTGCCGTCAACAGATACTACCGAGAGCACGATGCCTATCCGCCGGCTACCAATGGATTGCCGCTCCTCATCGAAGAAGGGTACCTTGATCAAGCCGCGGTTGTCGACCCGTGGCTGCACACGTACCGCCTCGAGACGACCGGAGAGTACCTCGACTGGTTTACTGTGCTTTCAGCCGGTCCGGACGGTGAATTCTACACTGCTGATGATATTACTGAGTGGGGAGGCAGGGGGCAAGTTGTGGACGGCATGTTTCTCATGGCTGAAGAAGTCATGCCCATGGCCGGTGCAATGCGACCCGGTGTGCAGCGCATGAAGAAAATGGCTTCGAGAGACGCAGAGACAGCCGGCAGACCTGATGAACCACGCCTGCGCGAGTTCTTCCCTGAGACGTTCATTTTTGAACCGGCACTCATAACCAACGCACAAGGCCAGGCACGTCTTTCTGTGACCATGCCTGATGCGATCACGACCTGGCGGGTGACGTCCTTTGCATCATCACAGCGTGGTCAGCTCGGCTCAGTGCTCTCGAGTTTGAAGGTTTTTCAGGAATTCTTTGTTGATATTGATCTGCCAGTTGCCCTAACTCAGGGAGATGAGATTTCCATTCCAATCGCGCTGTACAACTATCTGCCGCGCAAGCAGGATATTAGAGTAGTGCTTGAACCCAATGACTGGTTTGACATTCTTGAAGACGGCGAGATCACGAGAACATTGAACAAGGATGATGTTTCAGTTGTTTATTTTCCGATCAAGGTCAGAGCCATCGGCTACCACTCGATGCTCGTGAGGGCGTACGGTGAAGCAAAATCCGATGCGATAAAGCGGAACATCACGGTTCTCCCGGATGGCAAGCGGTTTGAAGATATTCTCGCTGACCGTCTCGAAGGTACGGTCACACAGAAAATAGATTTTCCAATAAATACCATTCCAGATGCCCGGTCACTGATACTAAAGATCTTTCCTGGCGTTTACTCGCAAATCGTCGAGGGCTTGGATGGGCTCCTCGGTGTGCCGTTTGGTTGCTTTGAACAGACAACATCAGTCACCTATCCGAATATCCTCATTCTTGATTACTTGCGACAGACTGATCAGATACGACCAGAAACAGAGATGACCGCCGAAGAGTACATCAGCCTCGGCTACCAGCGACTTCTCGCATTTGAGGTACCAGGCGGTGGTTTCTCATGGTTTGGTGATGCTCCGGCGAACAAAATGCTTTCCGCATATGGCCTCATGGAGTTTAACGACATGGCGCGTGTGTATGAGATCGACGAACGCATAATTGACCGTACCGTACAGTGGCTCAAAAAACAACAGAACGAGGATGGTTCCTGGTCACCTGACGAACAGTACCTGCACGCCGAGTCCTGGACAAAGATTCAGAAAAGTGAAATACTGCCGACTGCGTACGTGTGCTGGGCACTCGGAGATATTGGTGACCGCAGTGCCGCAGTGCAGAATGCGCTTACGTTTCTGGAAAAGAATCTCACGGCGGCCACAGATCCGTATGTGCTTGCCCTTATTGCCAATGCATTTGTTGCTGTTGAACCGCACAGTACGAAGACCATGGAAGTGCTCAAACAATTGGTCAACCTGGCACAGAAAGAGGATGACGTGCTCTACTGGGAATCAGGGATTCCTTCTATAACATTCACGCGTGGTCTTGGTGCCGATGTTGAGGCGACCGGACTCGCGTGCTACGCATTGATCAAATCTGGAAAGTATCCTGATGTCGTGAGCAAGGGACTGACCTATCTCATCCGCTCCAAGGACCCGCGCGGCACGTGGTACACAACGCAGGGAACGGTTATCGCTCTCCGTTCGCTTGTCGCGGCGCTCGGGGGTATGACCGAGGATGTTGATGCAGTGGTTACCGTCATGATGAATGGTACAAAGATACACAAACTGCAGGTAGATGCGAGCAATGCGGATGTGATGCACCAAGTCGATTTGACTGATCACCTTAGCAGTACCAACACCATAGACGTCACCGTTACTGGTAACGGCAGTTTTATGTATGAGTTGGTCCGTGCATACTACATTCCGTGGAAAGAACTGCCAAGACCGGTTCAACCGCCGTTTACTATTGATGTTGCGTACGACCGGACAAAACTTAGCGTGAACGATATCGTTGATGTAGCGGTTTCCATAAGACTGATGCGACCGGGCACGGCGCAAATGGTCATGGTCGACCTCGGTATTCCACCTGGCTTTGAAGTTCAGACACCGACACTTGACGAACTGCTGGGCAAAAAAATACAGAAGTACTCGGTCACACCGCGGCAGCTCATTATCTATCTTGATGAAGTCAGTTCAAAACAGCCAGTCAAGTTATCCTACAGTTTGAAGGCTAAGTATCCGATCCGCGCACAGGTCCGCTCATCACGGGTCTACGAGTACTATAATACTGGTGACGAAGGGGTGGAACAACCGACCGAGATCGAAGTGTCTTTGTAAAAAAAAGGGGACAGTCCCCTTTTTTTTAGAATGCTTCGCCAATGGCGAAGTGCAAAACACCGAATGATTCTTCTTCCTGACGGGCGAGCTTGATGCCATAGTCGAGACGTACGCTGCCGAGCGGCGTTTGAAGGCGAAGACCTGCACCCGCACCCCATCGCAGGTCGCTCGAGATTTCGTTTGTTTTCTGCCATATGTTTCCGGCGTCAATAAACAGAACAGCGCCCAGTATTCGATAGAGCGGACAGCGAACCTCACCAGATGATTCAAATAGATATTGGCCACCGAGCGGGTTGTTATCCTCATCGCGCGGTCCAATTGACCATTCTGAATAGCCGCGGACCGATGTTGCACCACCACAGTAAAATCTCTTGTATACTGGAACATCATCAGTAGGTGAAACCGGACGCACCATGCCGAGACGTAGTGATATGCCACCGATGAAAATACCGCGCGGTCTGAACATGCGTATCTCTATGGTCGGTCTTACATAGTTGACATCTGATGGCATAATGACGCCGGTCAATTCGTGGGTGAGGTTCACAAGGTACCCCCGGCGGGTCATGAGTGGATCATTCCGCCGGTCAAGAAGCCAGCTCACGGTAATACCCTGGAGCCAGTCGCTCGTGTTCGTGTCATTGTCAAAATACGTGCGAATAGCCTCGACGTTGTAACGTGCAGACATTCTACCAGCAAGTAGGTCAAAATTCCCTGTATAAAAAGCACCAGCAGTCCGCGTTTTAAAACCTATTTCTCTTTTAAACTGATAAAAAGCCCCGAAGGTGCTTCTCACCGGTACAAACAACATGCGTGGTACTGTTACGTTGGCGCCAAAGCGGTACTCGGCAAAGCTTACCTTTCCTTCAATTTTGCCGAGCCAGGCGCGACCAAGCATATTGACATGAGTGACGCCAAAACCAAACCGTGCATAATCTCGCGTACCGTACCCGATCCTCACATTGACCCGTATAGGGTCTTTTTCACTGACGACGTATCGAACAACTTTGTGATTCTCCTGTGTGGCATTCTCTGTTTGTATGCGTATTGATTTGAAAACACCTAGATTGTAGAGATTGCTTTGTCCTCTCAGGATATTTGCATAGCGAAAGACATCACCTTTTCTAAGCCGTGTTTCATTAAGCGCGATGTCACGGCGTGTTCCCTTGAGTCCGATAAATTCAATTGTATCAACAAAATGCTGCTCACCTTCAGAAATCGTGTGTACAATGATCGCCATTGAATCAGTAAGAACATAATCTGTAGTAATGACCGCGTTCGCATAACCTTGATCGTCGTACAGCGCATTGAGCAAATAGTTATCCGCGTCGAGTTTCCGTTTATCGAAAAAGTCACCAGGTGATAGATTGAGATTCTCTAACAGGAAATCATCGCTAAACAGGGTATTTCCTTTTACTGAAGTGCTCTCGACAAAGACTTGAGTACCCTCGACAATGTGGATGTCAATCCGTACGGTTTGTGATGTTGTATCAAAGAGGAGTTGATGCTCGATTGCCGCATCAATAAAGCCAAAACTACTATAGTAGCTCTTGAGTGCTGCGAGGTCGCCTTTGAATATGTCGCTATTGAAGGTTCCGCTGCGGAACAGTGCTGGTGTGTTGGTGAGCATTATTTTGCGTAGGGCAGAGCCTGCAAAGTGCTCGTTGCCAGTAATTTCTATGTCAGAGACTCTGAATTCGACTGAAAACAAAAGCACAAGAAACAAGGTGATCATTTTAGGTCAAGGTGAATGTCAAGGTCAACGCTCGAATTGAGGTTCTCCTGGTCGTGTAGTGTGAAAATCGAAAGATTATCCGTGATGTCATAGTTGAAGCCAATTCTGTGCAGCTCCCAGGATTCAATGCCCGTACCATAAACCAGTGTGAGGCGCCGGGATAGTTTTTTCTCAATGCCAATTGACAAGTCTCGCGGTGCAAGCAGGTCGCCGGTTACAGTTACTTTGTCCAGACCCAATGTTTTTTCTGCAGTCCGTTCAATGTTGCCACGTGCGAGGTCGAGTGCGTAGTCGCGTGCCGTGCCCTGAAGATTAAAACCTTCACCGCCAGTAGCAATCTCGGTTGTCGGCCGTCTCCTTCCGATTAGTACAAGACTGATGATATCCTGCTCTGGTGCTGGTGGATTTGACGACAGCGCAAGGCGCCAGTTCTCAATCGTCCCTGAGAGCTGTAGTGTAATATCGTAGTCGCCATCAATTGATGATACAAAGGTTGTCGCCTCGAGGTTCAGTACCGGGTCAACTGTGTAGGGGTTATCAAATTCAATGGTCGCATTCACGATGTCGAATTTTTTGCCGAGATACCTGATCGTGCCGGTTTGTGGTGTAGTTATCCTCCCATAGACATTGATCCGCGCCAGCGTGCCGCGAACTTGCAGGTCAACATCAGCCGTAACATCTGCGACATTGTTCTTAATACGAACGCCGTCTCGTGCGGTTATGCCGACATCACAGTATATCTGTTTGAGGACTTCCGCCTGCTCTGGCGCAGGCCGGTTGACTGAGGTGAGTAATCTAATGATTGTCTGCACATTAAAAGGGATATCATACACACCATCATCAACTGTAATATCACCGGCGAGAAAGATTGAATCATGCCGTGCCGATGTTTTAAGCTCGCCAGAGACGACATATCTGCCGTATTCGTTATTTCTGTATTCTGCTTTCTTTACGACGGTTTCGAGAGACATCAGATCGAGCTTTTCTTTCTTGAGCTGGATTTGACCACGCGTGTTGAACGTTCCTCTGTTCACCTTGCCAGTCAGCTGCTCGATCGTGATGACATCCCTTTGAAAGGAGATATTACCATTGATTGAATCCAGCATGACATCCGGCACCGTGAAAGCACCATCGTGCAGAGAAAGCTCACCACTGATTTCTGGTTCTTGTAGTGTTCCGGTGAAAATAGCATTGACAGATAGAAATCCCTTTGCCTCTGGTGCATCCGGTACGAGCGCAATCAGTGGCGTGATGTCAAAACGTTCTGCCGAACAGATTAGATCAAACGTGCCTTCTTGAAAATCAAGCGGGACATATCCTCGGATATTAATAGTTTGTCCCTGCACGGCTACCTCAAAGGCATCAAAGTGGAGTTTGCTATCCTCGAGTTTCACGATCAGTGTATCTTTGTTTTCAAATCGGTACCCCTCTTTGCTGTACACGAGACGGCTCATAGAAGTATTGCCTGTGATCGCGCCGAGGTCATTCATGCGACCCTCGACCGAGACCGTTCCTGTGAGCCGAGCAGTATCGGCAGCCACAAAGCGCTCGACGGCAAATTCATCCATCGTGATCAGTGCACCGAATTCGTAGGGAGCGACCGTTTTCATGGTGCCAGTTATGTTCATGGTTTGCTTTTTATTTGTGAGTATGAGATCCAAACGCTGGTTTTGTAGCGAGAAATCGAGTTTATGATCATCGAATCGCAGTGTATCATACGAAATACTATCAAAATAAATACTTCCAATACCTCTCGGATTGTTCACTGTGCCATTGATCTGGGCATCAAGGCCAATGGTTCCACTTAGCGGAATAGTATCCGCACCCCATACTTCGGGCGACATAAGGTGCAGTGAATCGCTGTGCAGGCGGATAGTAAACGCACTGTCGGCGATTCTGTACTGCCCAGTGATATCAAGTTCTCCACGCGGGCTTTGAATGCGTCCCTCAGATACAGAGAGGATTTCACTCTGAAAAGCCAACGTGAAATCTGCGGCTGTGGCCGTCTCATTGTAAGCAGTTGCATCATTGATTCGCACTGTGGCATTTATGTTGGGATTTGTGATCGTGCCCGTTGCCCGGGCAGCGATACTAGCTTTCCCGTTCAAGGGCTGCACGTTTTCTATGAGTGAAGAAAGAAATGAAATGTCAGTACTTTCGATCGTCATATCAGCTGTAATTCTTTGGGGTTGTGCCGTTGACATTGACGCGTTTGCATGCAACGTAACTCTCTGATCCTGTACTAGTAGGTTCTTGATGGTTACCATGTGGTCTTGAAAGCCGATATCTGCTCGTACCTTTGGCGCGAGCTGTTTGTACGACACTATGGCATTTACGTCTGCAACTATGACAGGATTATTAATATCACCTTCATAATGACCGCTCAGGTTCAGTGTGCCGTATGGCGATGCAATAGTGCCGAGAAATTTCTGTCCCTGGGTAGCGAGCTGCGCCTGCCATACTTCTTTCTTCTTACTATCTTGTGCCAGAGGTTTCATTCTCGCATCAATGTGAGCATTAATGAAAAGACTGTCGAGCAGGGGCATTTGCCACTGTACCATTGATGTGCCACTGAATTCGTTTTCCTCATACTGTGCCGTGAACGCCACCTGAGCTTCAATACGTGGACTTTTTGTGCCACCGGTAAGTAGCCCAGTGCTCTGGAGCCGTCCGGAAAGATGCTCGACCGGCACTTCATCGAGCAACAGATCAAGTTGGTACGCGATGTCAAGAGAGTCCGAGTCAGCGAGCGGAATGGTCCCGTGTCCTGAGAGTGTGGAATGCTCTGTCTGTATGATGAGTGTATCGATGACTGCATGAAGTGGCGTCAGACTGCCATTCAGCTGGACAGCCGCATTCAGTGGTGTATTATTCACTATACCGAAGAGATTGCTCTTTTCAAATGATACATTTTTGATGTGAATGCTAAATCTTGATTCTTCTTGCTGACCTTTCTGCTCTGACTTTGTACTCAGTTTCTCAAGGTCATTGATATTCACGAAGAGTCCTTCAAAGGACAGATTTCGTATCTCGATTTTTTTTGAAAGCAGTTTAAATACATCATAGGTCACAACACATTTTCGCAGCATGACAACACTGTCGACATTCGCATCATGTAGCTCAAGGGTGTGGAATACGTTGCCCTTGAGCGAGCCTATCTTCAGGGGAACACCCAGTGCAGCAGTAACGGCTATTTCTGCTTTTTGTTTGAGTGTATTCAACACAAATGGCATACTGCCAGCACCATAAATAGTCACACAAATAACAATAAAAATGAACGTTGCGAGCAATATCTTTTTCACCAAAGTATTATAGCGTCTAATCAGACGTCCGTCAATCTATGCATTTCACAGTCGTACTCCACCTACGTTATTGACGCATGGATAAAAATATCTATACTTTTTTAGAACTGCATGAGCAAACACGTGCGTTAGGAGAGATGATATGACACGAGCCCGAAAGTACGCAAGCCGTGTAAAGATAGCTGTTTTCTTAGTTCTCCTCATTGCGAGCAGTCTCAGTGCCCGACCAATTCCTGATCAAATACAAGAATTTTTGAGGACCCGTATTGAAAGTGCTGATATACAACCAATCATCGTCGTTGGAGATGAGCGCATCTACGCATCGATCGTGCTGCCTCAATTCTACGAACGGCGTGGATACTGGCCTGCGTGGTGTGATGACAAAGGTATATCTTCTCAAGTAGATGCACTCATTGATGCAATCAATGACGCTCGCCTCGAGGGCCTCGAACCGCGTGACTATCACCTCACATTACTGGAACGTACACGTGCAGAACTGCAAGCCGATCTTCAAAAAAAGTTTTCCTCTCCGTTGGATCAAGAGCGATTCGCAGACTTTGACTTACTTATCACTGATGCGTTTCTCATCTACGCATCACATCTTCTTGCTGGTCGTATCAACCCTGAGACGATTGATCCAGAGTGGCGCGCGAATCGCAGGGAAGCTGATCTTGCTGACGTTCTGCAAAAAGCACTTGATACGCATAAAGTCAAGGAGACATTGCGAGAGCTCTTGCCCGAATACCCTGGGTATTGGCGGTTGCGGAGTACATTGCCGATGTATCGCGAGATTGCTGCAAGTGGCGGATGGCCAGTAATACCGGAAGGTCCTGCGATCAAGAAAGGTGAAACAGGTGAGCACGTTGTGGTTCTCTGTGAGCGGCTACGTGCGGAAGGATACCTATCTACAGAAGAGTGCCGTGCCACATTTGATGAAGCAACCGAAGCAGCGGTCAAGCAATTCCAGAAATGCAATGGCCTCGATAGTGATGGCGTGGTTGGTGCAGCAACACGTGCTGCACTTAATGTACCTGCATCAGAACGGGTGAAGCAGATACTGGTCAATCTGGAACGCTGGCGCTGGTTGCCACAGGAGCTCGGCAATCGCTGCATCATCATCAATATTGCTAATTTTGAACTGGATGTTGTTGAAGAAAATGAAACAGTTTTGAATATGCGTGCGGTTGTCGGTAGAGCATACCGTCGCACGCCGGTTTTCACTGATCGAATGACGTACATCGTCCTCAACCCATACTGGAACGTGCCACGCATGATAGCGACCAAGGATATCCTGCCACTCATTAAAAAAGATGTGACATACTTGACCAAACAGAACATCAGGGTGCTTCAGGGAGTTGGTGCGAGCCAGGTTGAAATCGATCCACATACCGTCGACTGGACAGAAGTTACCGAGAACAACTTCACGTACACATTCCGGCAAGATCCTGGACCGACCAACGCACTTGGGAGAATGAAATTCATGTTTCCCAACAAGTATAATGTTTACATTCACGATACACCGGCGATAGAATTGTTTGCGAAAGCAGAGAGAGGTTTTAGCTCTGGTTGCATACGGATTGAGAGGCCATTTGAGCTGGCAGAATACCTTCTTAAGGGAGACACGTACTGGACAAAAGAACGGTTGCGTTCTGCAATCAGGCAACTAGTTACACAGACGATTCGTCTTCAAGACCCCATCTTTGTGCACCTTCTGTATTGGACAACATGGTTGGATGATGATGGCTCAATACAGTTTCGGTATGACATCTACGGACGGGATCAGGTTCTCCATGATGCACTTCGGGAAAAACCACCCGGGGCGAGCAATAACGAGTAATCGCTGTGCTGATGAGGTATCATATGTTCCTAAACCCTAACAGAGTGATGGCAGCGGTTTATATGTTTGTTTTCTCGGCTTCTGTTTGCGTCGCATACAATCCTGAAGAGTGCACGTTTTCAGTGAGGTTCAATGAGGAAGTTTCTAATCTACGTATAGTGAGTATGTTCCTGTTACCTGATGAAGTGCTCAAAATTATGATTGTTCAGCCAGATTCAGAGAGCTATGATCTTGCATACAGCAGTGGCAGCATTGTCAAACATGAACATGTTCAGTGGCAGTGGAAAGCTCCACACGGAACAGGATTGTACACACTGTCGATACAGAGTAACTACAGTACTGACACAATGAAACTGAACATCTTTGTCATGGTACCGTACTCAGCCATGAAAGGTGAATACCTTAATGGCTACCGGATTGGAAAGTACCCAGCAATTCCGTTCAAACAGCTGTCAATCTATAAACCGCCACGGGGGTTCATAGAGGTGACTTCGGAGAACGAGAATACCTACTTAACACCTCACTTCCAATTGAAGCAATTCTTGTGCAAACAGTCTAGTGGCTATCCTAAGTATGTTGTCCTGAGAGAGCGACTTTTGCTCAAACTTGAGATGATTCTCAAGAGAATGACTGAAGAGGGCTATCCGGCAGAGACATTCAGTATTCTCAGTGGCTATCGGACGCCCTACTATAACAAAGCTATTGGTAATGTCAGATACAGCCGGCACAATTGGGGTGGCGCTGCTGATATTTTTATCGATGAAAATCCAAAGGACGGTATGATGGATGATTTGAACAACGATGGAAAGTACAACTGGGAAGATGCAAAGGTCTTGTACGATATCATCGACGATATGTATGGCAAACCGTGGTATGCTCCGTTTGTGGGTGGATTAGGCAGATATAAGAAGAGCGATGCACACGGTCCTTTTGTGCATGTCGACGTACGCGGTTTCCATGCCCGGTGGGGCGATTAGAAAAGGTGTCAGCCATGCGCATTTTTGATGAAAAAGTCAAAAAGAATGCCGGTCGCTACGTCCTCCAGTGCGGTCTCGCAACCGTTGCTGTTTTTGTGATACTGCTTTTTCTCGATATTCTGACACAGCCTGCGATCATCGCGACACTCGGTGCGACCGCCTTCATTGTCTTCACCATGCCACAGTCATACGCCTCAGGTCCACGACCGCTCATTGGTGGGTATGTCATTGGTGTCGGTTGCGGATGTCTGTGTTATTTCCTGTCGATGGCACCGTTCATTGTTGCACGTTTTTCGGACTATCTTGTTCTGTACACTGTTTTCGGGGCTCTTGCAGTTGGTAGTGCGATATTCTTGATGGCGATTACAAACACCGAGCATGCACCAGCCGCAGGCATGGCGCTAGGTCTTGTGATCAATACGTGGGATCTGTCAACGGTTGCTTTTGTAATTGCGGCCGTTCTGTTTCTCGCCGGCATTAGGAATGTACTGGGTAGGTTTTTGCTTGATTTGCGGGATATCCGCAATGAAAGCGATTAGTGATGCGCAACGTGGTTACGCAGTTGCAGTGTGTACCATCATGTAGAGGAGGTGATATACGATGCGCAGTATCGTAAAGCGGATGTCACGAACAAGGGGTTTACCACCCGGCACGTTAGTCCACGTCGGAGAAAAAAGGACGGAGAAGGTGTGCATTACAGTCATTGATTACGATGAAAAGGACGTCACAGAAAAGGAAATTGCGACCATTGATGAATGCTTTCTATTCAAAGACACACCGACGGTCACCTGGATAAATATTGATGGACTCCATGACACGTCGGTCATTGAGAGAATCGGTGAAGAGTATGATTTTCATCCTCTCGTGCTTGAAGATATTCTCAACACTGGGCAACGTCCGAAGTTCGAAGATTTTGATAATTATGTTTTTCTTGTGCTCAAGATGTTCTACCGGAATGAGACTCAAGAAGAAACCGTGGTCGAACAGGTCAGTGTTATTCTTGGCAAGAATTTTGTGATCTCGTTTCAGGAAAAACCCGGCGATGTGTTTGACTCGGTCAGGGAAAGAATTAGAAAGAATAAAGGACGGATCAGAAGGGCAGGAGCAGATTATCTGGCATATGCGCTTCTTGATGCTATTGTTGATAGCTACTATGTGATCCTGGAACGAGTTGGGGACAAGGTAGAAAATCTGGAAGACCAGGTCGTCAGTGAGCCGACACCTGAGGCATTGCATACCATACATGAACTCAAGCGCGAAATGATTTTTCTGCGGAAGTCAGTCTGGCCCCTGCGTGAGGTGATCAGTAATATGAGCAAGGCTGAGACGAAGGTTGTCAAGAAGGCTACCGGCATCTATCTTCGGGATGTGTATGACCACACCGTTCAGGTCATTGATACGGTTGAGACCTTCCGTGACATGCTCTCGGGCCTGCACGACACGTATCTCTCGAGTATTAGCAACAGAATGAATGAAATTATGAAGGTGCTCACGATATTCGCTTCGATTTTTATTCCGCTGACATTCATTGCCGGTGTCTACGGCATGAATTTCTCATACATGCCTGAACTGGGCTGGCGCTGGGGTTATTTTGCGGTGTGGGGAGTGATACTGGGTGTCGGTATTATGATGCTCGTGTACTTCAAAAGGAAGAAATGGATTTAGAACAAAAAAGGGGACAGTCCCCTTTAATGAAGGGGACTGTCCCCTTTTTCGTGCTTCAGGTGTACGGTCCGGATCGGGAAGGGGATTTCGATACCCTCTTGTTTATAGCGTTTGTGTAGACGCTTGATGAATTCGTGTCGCGCCTTGAATTTGTTTACATATTCATGCACCCTAAATATAACGGTGAAGTTGATGCTGAAATCAGCAAACTGTTTGTAGAGGAGAAACGGTTCATACTCTGATTTGCCTTCTTGCAGTTCCTGAACGACCTTCTTTGCAACGTCGAGTGTGACCTGTTCGACTTTTTCCAGATCACTGCCAACATCGACGAGAACCGACATCTCTTTTTGTGGCCGGTTGAAGTTTTTAACAATGGAATCGGCGAGTTTGGCATTGGGGATAACAATCAAATTGTTGGGCAATTCACGGATCGTTGTATTGCGCCACGAAATGTCGGTGACATACCCCTTTTCCCCAGAGTCGAGTTCCACATAGTCACCCGGCTCTAACTGCTTTGAAATAATGATTTGAATACCGGCGAACAGATTTGAGAGCGTCGGTTGGAGTGCGAGGGCAACGGCAAGACCACCGATGCCGAGCGCAGTCACGAGCGGTGTGATCGAGATGCCGAGCGACTGCAGGATGATGAGAATCCCGATGGCAAAGACAACAATCCGGGTGAGATTAATGAAGAGCGATGCCGACGGCAGTG
>Ga0111198_1064_pt1 | contig 13924 bp, 9 predicted proteins | sample DeeMarSWOR324_28_FD_80370 | JGI IMG/M metagenome (GOLD analysis project Ga0111198, IMG submission 80370) | candidate division WOR_3 bacterium SM23_60
CTTGTACTGGTGTCGAACCATCATCTTCAGTCACCGTCCCCGTGAAATCGCCATCACCGTCAGGCACAGTCGCATCATGTGTAACAAGCAGTCCCGCTGGAACGTCAGTCCAGATAGGCATTGCAGGATCGCCGAGAAGATTCACATGCCACTCACACGCCTTGTCCCAATCATTCGGTGTAGCAAACTGATGTTTTGCGTAGATGAGCGCTTTGCCCAAATCATCCATACCCTGCGTGAACAAGCCATAATAGAACCAGAGGTCTATTTCATTCGATAACGAATACGGATATCCGTCATAAAACCAACCGTGTCGTGAATTGCCGATGAACGCAACTGCCGCCTGATTGTCATTGTAAATGACAAAATGTTCCCCAATACAATCGTCGTAGTCGAATGCAGCAGGCTCACAACCGCCAGTCGTAATGATTGATAGTTCATTGTCATTGATCAGATTATCAACTTCCGAGTTACTCAATACCCATCCATGGTGATGATACCCAGTCCCCATTGCGGTTTTACCTGAGTGATCCATATGATTGACCAAATTGTGGCCCATGTTTAAATAGTGCTTCACTGAATCTTCATGATTACCATCGTGACTGTCGTAGACTTTGTGAACAGTGAAGTAACCAGGCAAGAACAGCTCAATCGAATCTTTCAAGAGCTCTGCTGGTGTGTCGTCATTGAGGTCGAACCCCGTAAAGAACGCTTCGGTTGGGTAGTCAGATAGCGGCGGGTTCTTTTCGTATTTCAGCAATTTGTTAACGAAAATGCCGATTTCTGATTCAGTAGTGCCGGATACGCGACCGACGTAAACTTCGTGTACCCAATCATCGTCAAAATCTGAATAGAATTGCCCACTGGGTGCAATCTGGTCTGGATACTCACCGTAGTAATGACGTTCACCGTACGGGACATCACTCCCTTCACCACCCATGATAAAATACATTGTTCCCCAGTTTGTATGTGCGTCAATTACGAACTCCCGTATCTTAATGGTATCAGCAGACCCGCTGTAGTTCGCATATATCCAGTCAGTGGTGACGATCGTGTCGCGTATACCCTTCCTCATATGCCAATCAACAATTGGTTGAAAATACGGTTTGAGCGTCGTCGTCGTGACAATGACGTGGTCGTATTGACCAGGCGGCACGAGCGGCGCTGGTCCCCCCAGACGAGGAACGATCTGCACTGCTTCTGGGTTAATGACCATTGTTTCGAGCATGCCTCGATACAGTTCTCGCTGCCATTCAGTGAACGTGTGGTAGCTTTCGACAAACGGTGCATCAGCAGCAGTCATCGGTGCGCAGTGTACTATCAACTCGATACGGGTATGCAAGGTGAGTCTTCGCCTACGGGGTTCGTACTGCAGCGGGTAGACCACAATCGTTGCTATCTGCTGTCCAGCCACGTTTGCCTGATGTTCAAGCACCGCTAACCTTCCCGGATAAGCAGCGTCGGCACTGTACACATCACTATCTGGTTCGATAATCTGCGGAATGTAGTCTTGTAGCATGGGTTGCGGCGGCTGTCCAGGCGTAATGTAAAACGTTCCGGGGATTGCCATAGTGTGAAATGACTCCGCCTCGACGTATGTTGCTCGCATGCCAGACGGCAGTGCGATACGCACGTTTTTTGCTGGTAGTACAGGCTTCCCTAAATCGGACAGCACACCCACATCGGTCATGCGAATCATGTCATACGCACCCAATTTCGTGAACGTAATTTGCGATTGTGAAAACTCAATGGTACAACGCACGTCAGACACGGTGTGCCCACTCACCATACAAGGTGTGACGACCAACAATGCACCAATTATTCCCAGAACTCCGCTACTCACGTATGCTTTCATGTTTCACTCCTCGTTTCTTCTCCACCTCCTGTCGTGTACAAAAGCTCCGATAAAGTAATCATTTAACAAAAACCACTTTCTTTGTTACTACATTTCCAGAGAGATCAATCTGGATAAAATACAAACCTCGTGGTACGGTATGACCAGTTTCATCAGTCCCATCCCAGACGATCTGGTTGGATTGTACTATGGTTGGATAGTCAAATTGCTTGATCAAACGACCACCGACATCGAATATATCTATACCAACTACGCTAAACTGCTTACTGCCTACTGGACACAGCAACGTGATGCTGTTTCTGAATGGATTAGGCGCAAGCGTGATGTGTAATTGTTCTTCACCGGTATGTACTTCTTCTGTGATGCCGATCGATGAGAATGATTGTACGGCATCGAGGTCAAAGCCCGCGTATGGCCCGGTCGTGATATCTGCATCATCGACAATTCTGACGTACCGTGCCTCACTCAGACCAGTAACCGCCAAATCAAAAAAAGCTGTCCCTCCTGTACTATCGCACCACAACCAGGGACCTTCCCAACTATTGCTCACATACACATAGTAACCATCTATCACACCATCGTCAGCTTCATATACGGCAAAGTCATTACCCGGCACGTCAACAACGGGAGTTTGTGCTCCCATATCGAGGACAACGTACCCGTTCTGGCCGAGCGAGAAGAACTGCGCGTCCGGTGGACCGAGCGCAAAGCGTGGTCGTGTTTTGTTGTTATCGGTATCATGGTTTCTGAAACGACACAAGACAACGCGGAATGCGTAGCGCACACTGGAATCCGGTGCCAGGTGCACATCGCCGAGTGCGGTACTACCTGTGGCCGGTACGACAACACTGTCAATTCGCTTCGGCGCGTAACCATTGGCAAACACCATAACGTCATACGTGCCCTGACCAATCATCTTGTGAAAATCACCGTTGTGGGGATCCGAATAGATGCAAGTTCTATCCGGATCGAGGAATTCTATTCTTGATAAAAGCGGCACGCCGGTGAGCGAATCTTTGACGACACCCTCAATACCCCACGCGGCACGCTCGCACACAAGTAGCAGTGCATCACGGTTTGCGTAGCAGATTTGATCAATGAGACTTGAATTGGCAGGTTCAGTCGTTTCAATTGTCCAGGCCAGTGAGCCGGTCGTACCAAACGTGTAATCTTGTAGCGAACCAGTCACCTGATACCAGTCATATCCATTGGTTACGGTCAAACCCGTCGTAACCGCATACAGGGTCGATAAATCAATAATGTGCTGACTGTCAGGTGGGTCAGCTGGGTGATAATCCCACGGGTAGTTCACATATTCCGCGGCAGAATGATAGTTGTATTCGAGCACAATATCGTTCTCTTCAAGGTGCTGGACCATGACCTGGGTCTCGATCTGGGAGTTCGGACTGGGACTGCCACCCCAACCTGCCCAGAAGAATCCGTAATCACGGTTCAAATCCACATCATTGCAGTTCTCGCGGGTATTTGCCACCTTGCCATCAGGATTAATAGTCGGTGCGATCCAGAATTCACGGCTATTCACTAAATCCTGGATCCGCGAGCTGCTCGCATAATTTGTCAGTAAATAACGTAGAAAATAGAGGGTGACCTCGGTGCCGATGTGCTCATCACCATGCATATTGCCGATCAGTCTGATTTCCGGCTCATTCTCTTCTACACCAGGATTGTCGGTTACCCGCATTGCCCAAATCGCGCGTCCCTGAACACTAAATCCAAGCGTATCGAGCCTGCATATGCCCGGGTACTCTTGGGCAAATGAATCAAGCACTGCGTACACCTGGTCATAGGTATGGTAGAAACCGCGCTCAAAGGTGCTGTCTTTAAAGGCCTGATAGTCATTAATGATGATATCGACGGAATAACCTGCTGCTCTCAGGGACTCGATTTCGGCATCCCCAACGAGCACCTTGGCAAAACCTTTGCCCGCATCAATGATCGTAATATCCTGGCGCGAAAGATCGTATATATCATGGTGGGTGTGCAACGTGACCGTGGCCAACTTCACACGTTGACCCGCGTGGCTAAGTGTCATTAACAAGCAAAGTATCAGACAGCTAATCCTCATGATTTCACTCATTTTATCAAGAGACGTTCTTATCGACTTTATGTCTACAGGTGGATTGACCTATGCCTTCCCCACTTATTAGTTCTTTAAGAACACGCTCCTGCTGCTATTTAAGTATAACAAAGACAAGTACTATGTCAAGTGTTGAAATACTTATTGAATTGCCTATACTTCATGTAATGATGTACCGCAATCCTCTGCCCACAGTGGATATTATCATCGAAATTGCAGACAAAATCGTACTCATCGAGCGAAAGAACCCGCCGTACGGTTGGGCCCTACCCGGTGGATTCATTGACTACAATGAATCTGCTGAGCATGCGGCATTACGGGAAGCACGTGAAGAAACTGGATTGAACGTACAGGACCTAAGACAGTTTCACGTCTATTCACGGCCTGGTCGTGACCCACGATTCCACACGATTACCGTCGTCTTCACTGCCCGGGCATCAGGGACGCCACAGGCAGCATCTGACGCGAAAAACATTGGTCTCTTCACGCGCGACGAGCTTCCTGAACTTGCCTTTGATCACCGACAGATACTCGTCGACTATTTCGAAAACCGATACTAATCCTCTGTGTCGCACCAAAAAACTGAGACCCGGCACACTTCCCGCTCCCAAACACCACCGCATGAATTTTCCAATATACACGGATTCTAGTAATTAGCAAAATCCCAGTGTGATAACAGATTCTTGAAACCAGACGGGTATTACCTATATTTAGACGTATGATGGTTCCACGGGATATTGAAAGAAATATTCTCAAAATCCTCAATCTTTCTGATCTACAATGGAACACCGTACAGAAACACAGGGAGAGACTTCGTACCGTGAGAAAACAACTGCGCACTCTCTCTGATGACTTTGCTGCATCAAAACCCTCAGAAGAGAAGCATATGGACGCCTATTTAGCATACAACTTCCCCAGGAATTTTATGGAGGCAATGATAGTTGGCAGGGAGGTTGTGGCTCACGCGCCACACATTTGCAGCAAAAAAAATATTAACATCCTCGACATCGGTTGCGGTGAAGGTGCTGGTATGCTCGGCCTATACTACAGTCTCAGGGATTCTCAGGGTTTTGCATTGACCGGCATTGATACCTCCGCACTATTGCTAAGAAAATGTCGGCAGCTCACTGATTTTTTGTTCACAGAAAGAAATGTACATGTCACTTTGCGAAAGCAAAATGTATCAAATGGTTTGCTTCCGACCAAATTGAAGTTCGATATTATAGTGCTCGCACACTCGCTCGCGGAAATGTATCCAGAACGAATACCACTGCGGTTCATACATAGACTTTTCAGGAAGGTCACAGAAAATGGATTGGTCATCATCATCGAACCCGCTGTGAGACAGCTAGCACGCAGGCTCGTCGACCTGAGGGATAGCGTTATTGCTGATCGGAAATTGACTGTACTGCTCCCATGTCTTCATGATCGTGAATGTCCTCTTCATAACATCAGAAAACAAAAGGAGTGGTGTCATCAGTCCATCCGGTGGCAGCCGCCTGAGTTCGTGAAAATTATCAATCAGGGTTTGAATAGAGAAATAAGCATGCTCAAATTCTCGTATCTCGTTATCTCACGAAAGGATTTTTCAATACGTCACGAAAATCAATACTTGGTCATAAGTAATCTGCTGACGGAAAAAGGAAAGCAAAAATGCTTTCTCTGCACGCAAACAGGACGGCAGCTACTTGTGCGGCTGAACAAGAATAGAACAGCGAGCAATGAGCTGTTCGGGAAGATACAAAAGGGCGACATAGTTTCAGTCAGCAACGCCGTTAACAAAAAAGGCTACTGGTACGTAGCCCCGGACACGAAAATCCGCATTCAGTACAGCAAACATTTCTAGTTAATCAGCTTGAGATACCCCCTAAAGTCATTGTCTGCTATTCTCTCTGAAAACCGACTCAGCTGAACACTACCTTCAAACAAGGTGTGTGGAATAATTGTGCTCCGCACAACAGCCTCAATGATCTCATCACCGCCGACGTAGATGCCGACATGCCCGACACCATCGCGGAACAACGGGTGCTGATGACCTGCGCCTCTAAAGAGGACAAGATCAGCCTTCTGCATGTGTTCGGCATCAATCAATGTTCCTATATCGATTATTTGTGGTAAGTGGCGTGGCACGTATATGCCGGCCTTGAAATAACAGTAACAGACCAAACCAGTGCTATCGAACCATTCCATACCCTCTTTAATCTCGACATCGTACGCATACTGTCTGCCCAGTTGCGCTCTCGCCACCGCAACTATCTTATCACGCGCGTTCATGTATCTCGAACGAGCCTTTTCCAACATACGCACACATGCCGCCGATCTCTACTGTATACGTGTTGTTCTCCTTTCTACCCCGCATCAGTATTTTCGATGGTCTGCCCATTTCCATTCCCTGCTCATTGACAATATTTAGAGAGTTGCCGAATACACCGTACTTCAGTAGATATCCAGCCAACGGCCCAGCCGCTGAACCGGTCGCGGGATCTTCCAGGATGCCCAAATGTGGTGCGAAGAAACGCGTATGAACATGCGTCACAGTCTCGCTTGTTTCAAGGGAAAACAAATAGGGACCAATACCTCTACTGGCGAAAAATTTCTTCATGTTGTTGCTGTGTCCTTCAGCACTGCGCATTGCCTCGAGCGTCTTCACCGGGATAATGAGCATTCTATTACCAGTCGAAACCTCCTCAATCGGTAATTCGTCAGATAAATCGTCAACCGACAAACCAACGAGTTCTGCAATTTCCCGTTTATCCGTGTACTGAGCAGAAAATTCGGGCTCATTCTGTGTCATCCAGATACAACCACTGTCCTTCCACAAAGGAATCACACCCACTTTGGTTTTAAGCCTGAGCACAGCACGCGGTTTTTGCCACACATCGAGTAGTTCCATAATGCAAAAGGCGGTCCCCAATGTGGGATGCCCGGCAAATGGCAACTCACGCGTTGCAGTAAAAATCCGCATATCGAAATCTGCTGTATCATCGTGGCAGACAGAGACGAATGTTGTTTCTGAGTAGTTAATTTCATTCGCTAATTTTTGCATCATTATAGCGCTGAGTCCTTCGATGTCTGTGAATACAGCAAGCTGATTCCCAGCGTATGGTACGTCAGTAAAAACATCGACAAAAAGGCATTCTTTTATCATGGTGCCCTCAGTGTAGTACGACTAAACAAATTGATTTTCTTTTACTTCTTTTGGTGCGTAGTGTGAAAACTGCATCGTGTATATGCCGTGCCCCTGACTCACTGACCTCAGATCAGTCGCATAGCCAAACGATCGCGCAAGAGCGAGACTCGCGGTGATTATCTTCTCTTTCTTGTTGGTGTCGATATTCAATATCCGGCCCTTCCGGGCATTCAAATCATTTATGACGTCGCCAACATACGTATCTGGCACAATAATCTCTAACGACATGATCGGCTCGAGGAGTATTGGATTACCTTTCATAAAGGCATCGCGGAACGCCATCTGCGCTGCCACGGTGAACGCGAGTTCGCTCGAATCAACCGGGTGGTATGCGCCATCGAGGACGGTAACCTCAACGTCAATCACTGGATAACCCCAGTGTACGCCAACCTCGGTCTGTTCCTTGATACCTTTTTCGATCGCGGGCACGAATTCGCGCGGTATCCTGCCCTCTTTCAATTTGTTCGTGATGACAATACCCTGCCCTGGTTCGGTCGGTTTAACTAACAGTGTCACCACACCATACTGTCCTCGGCCCCCGGTTTGTTTAATGAACCGTCCCTCAGCACGTGTTTCCTCGGTTATCGTCTCACGGTACGAGACATGTGGTTTGCTCACATTGCACGCAACCCCGAATTCCCGTTTCAGTCTGTCGACAATGATATCGAGGTGCAGTTCACCCATTCCTGAGATAATACGCTGCTGGGTTTCTTCGTCCGTTCTCACTTTGAAAGTCGGGTCTTCGATCTGCAAGGTCTTGAGCGTATTGTCCAGCTTCGCATCATCCATTTTTGTCCTCGGTTCAAGAGAAACGTAGATGACCGGCTCGGGAAACTTCATGGGCTCGAATGATATGGGATGCTTGGTTGCGCATAGTGTATAACCAGTTTTGCATTCTCTCAATCCGATGACCACGCCGATCTCGCCGGCCGAAAGTGTCTGTAGTTCCTGGCGCTTATTCGCGTGCATGAGCAACAGTCTGCCCACTCGGTCAATACGCTTCGGAGGAAAAACCAGTATTTTGTCACCGCGCCTGACCTCGCCCGAATAGACCCTAACATAATACAGTAAACCGAGATGCTGATCAGTCTGTGCCTTGAACAGGAATGCCGAAAACGGTTCATCGACTGACGGCTTCCGTATCTCTTCTTTCGATGTCTGCGGGTTGAATGCTGAGACCGGTGGCAAATCAACTGGTGAGGGAAGATAGTCAACAACCGCATCGAGGAGCCTCTGTATACCTTTGTTCTTCAGGGCGCTACCACACAGTACAGGAAAGAAATGTCGTTTGGTCGTCCCTTCTCGTATCGCCATCTTGATTGTTTCGACTGGGATATCCTCTTTGGCAACATAGCGATCGAATATATGCTCATCGTGTTCAGCGATTGTTTCATACAGTGCCGTACGATGCTGCTCTACAGATGCTCTGTATTCCGCAGGTATTTCGCTTTCTGTATACGTAGCGCCGAGTGTCTCTTCTTCCCAATAGAGCGCTTTTTGCGTGAGGATATCAATGATTCCATAGAAAACATCATTTTCCGCGATCGGTATTTGCAGGATGAGCGGCGTGAGCGAAAGTTTATCTCTCATCTGCTTGATGACCCTTTCAAAATCAGCACCGACACGGTCCAGCTTGTTCACGAACGCAAGGCGAGGCACCTTGTACCTATCTGCCTGATGCCAGACAGTTTCACTCTGTGGTTGCACACCACCGACCCCACAGAATATTGCAATCAAGCCATCGAGCACTTTCATCGAACGTTCAACCTCAACCGTGAAATCAACGTGTCCAGGCGTATCAATAATGTTGATACGGTAGTCTCTCCAGTACGATGTCGTCGCCGCCGAGGTGATCGTAATACCACGTTCCCGTTCTTGCTGCATCCAGTCCATTGTCGCAGAACCCTCATCTACCTCTCCCATCCTTCGAATTTTGCCAGAGTAGTACAGTATCCGCTCAGTGGTCGTGGTTTTGCCAGCATCGATATGCGCGGCGAGTCCGATGTTGCGTATAGTCTTCATGTCGATCATAAAAATAGTATATACCTTTTCTCTTCTCTAGTCAATGTGCGTATGCTGCGGGACAATGGTTTGGGACGAAGGTAATGGACGCTGGAGTCATTAAATTCTCGAGCTTCCTTACCCTGACCCAATGACAGTACTAGGTTGGTATGCGCCGTTCTCTCTTCACCGCGGATTTCACTTCTCTACCATTGTACCGCCCAACTGCAACGGGTAAATGCCTGAAGGTAATAATTACAAATCCTGGATCAATGGTACGTGGAAAGGATATACGGAGTGTCTGTCCGTTGAGAAATTTCTTTAGCTGCCATTCTTGTAACTCATAGCAATTGTGTTGTGCTTTCCTGCCAAACAACTGCACAAAATCGTTGTCTGGTTTTATATCCTGATTGTAGACCTTGCCAACTTCCAATCCTTTGCGGAGCGCCTTTACTTCCCTGAAAGAGTACACCTGGGGCGTGGCAACAAATGTTTCCTCTCGTTGTTGGAATACTGAATACCCTTTGAATCGTCCGGCCTCAATGCCAAATCGCTGGCAGAACTTTTCCACTGACGCACCTTCGAACTCGATTTTCCCTATGTAGTCGATCCGCTGTTTGTACAATCCTCGTTTTGTGATTCGAGCGAGAAAAAATGGTGCCGTATCATTATCTTGGGGCAGCACCCGCGCACACTGTTCCAGTTTCTTGTCAAAACGCTCGCCATTCCACTGTGTAACACCATGACGTATTTTGAAGTGCGGTATGTGTATCGGCATCAGTTCTGCCTCCGGGAATTTGTCGAGTAGGTAGGCAACGACTCCTTCGTTTTCTTCAGGCGCAACTGTGCAGGTGGAATAAAGTAAGGTCCCGCCGGCACGCAGCGCCCGGAAGCCCGCAACAATGAGTCCCTTCTGTATCTTCGCCATCGTCTGGATGTTCCGCAAACCCCAGTGATAGAGCACTGCCTTTGATTTGCGAATCGTACCCTCGGCACTACATGGTGCATCAATGAGCACACGGTCAAAGTATTCCGGTAAGACCCGGTCAATCCGCTGCCCGCGAAGGTTTATGATTACTTCATTGAGCAGTCCGCAGCGCTTGCAATTAAACATCAGCCCGCGTATTCTCTTGCGGCTCAGCTCATTGGCGATCAGCAAACCGGTATTCTCCATCGACTGTGCGATTTGAGTCGTTTTTGAGCCGGGCGCCGCGCAGAGGTCGAGCACGACCTCACCCGGCTGCGGGTCGAGCACAACAACCGGGATCATCGATGCTACTTCCTGGACATATATCAACCCAAGGTTGTGGGTGATGTGATTGCCAAGTTTGGTCTTTCTTTGTAGTATGAATCCTTCTTCATAGTACGGCTGTGATTTTATTTTCAAATCCTTCAACAGCAGAAGAATCTCATCTCTCTTCGCTTTGAGGGTATTAATGCGAAACGACTGAACCAGCGGTTTCTGGAGCACAGACATGAAATCATTGAAATCAGGAATTATTGATGTGTAGCGCGAAAAGAGTTTGCTCATATGCATAGTGTATTATAATAGCGATGCACAGATAGTCAACAAACGTTAGTTAGTGCGCCAAGACATCATTACAATGGCATATGCACTGCAAAGATGAGGAGCCATGTCGCGTTGTCGTCGATCGGGTCTGTCTGAGGACCACGCTGGAGCCCAACTTCATGTGTTGCTTCACTCACACCTGGAGTCGCTCGATTTATCGAGCATCTAATGACTATCCTTTCCGATAAATCGGAAGACTACCATGACACCCGATCTGTAGTCGCTCGATTCCCTGTAGTTGCTCGATTTATCGAGCTTTGCCTGATGAATCAGGCATCTACAATTAGGCTTTGGGCGTTGGGCGACATTCGATTGACGATAGGACAATCAGGCTAATAGAATCGTCTACGCACCTGACAACGATATGTTGACCTTGGACACGCTCAATGTTCTTAGAATCAGACCTGCCATACTGGTTGAGATATGAGAGTCGGCAGACGACAGTCTTCTCACTCTCAACTATCCCCTCTCATCTGTCCCCTGTCTTTTGTATGCCTTGACAGTCGAGCGTGCTCTCGTATAATTATACGGTTGAGGGAAAACAAGGAGGAGTTATGAAGAAATTTCATCTCGCAGCTGTACTCATTGTTAGTCTCGCATTCTCATATGGTGTGCGGCCAGGCTTTGACATCGGTCTTGGTTGGCAACACCTGAGCTGGGATGTCAGTGACTATTACTATGATGAGGATCTTAACCTCAGTGCGTTTGGCGTTCATGTCGGAACGACTGTACCGTATTCGCGGGTCGTTGGTCTCCATGCGGAAATCTTTGGCATACGGATCTGGCACGCTGAAGAATACGACGATGATCTGACCGAAATCAATATGGGTGGCCGTTCAGATTATTCCGGGCAGTTCGGCATTGGCGGCCAGATCGGCCTTGTCGAGATGATCCCGGCACGCTCAGTATCGCCATACTTCAGACAGTACTTTGGACTCTTTAGCTACTCATCAGGCGGCTCCACATCAACCAATATTGGTCTTGGTATTGGCGCTGGCGCTGAGTTCATGAGCAACGCACACGTGAGCCCGTTTGTCGAAGCAAACTTTGACTACACGTCACTGGACGCAGGCTACGAGTCCATCAGCATGACTGGCTTTTCACTGCGCGGAGGTGTGCGTCTGAGCTGGAAAAAGTAAGCAATTCGCAGAGCTGCTCACCGTGCTGGCGTCGATACATTCACGGCATCGCGCAGGCGTTTAATCTCAGTTACAGTTAACGCGCGTATATCGCCAGGTCGTAACCCGCCCAGACGGAGCGGCCCCTCGAACATCTTCTTAATCTGATGGTGGCGTCCTTCAGTGAGCACAACGCTGAGCCACGAACATTTTTCTGTTTTCCGCTCGAGCGTAACGCGTGCTGGCAGTGTCACTGATGTCCGCTCAATCTTCACACCTCGGCGGAGACGCTGCAATGTTTTCTCATTAGGATGACCCATGACCTTCACACGATACACTTTTGACACGTGCGCACGCGGGTGCATCAAGCGATTAGCAAGTTCTCCGTCATTGGTTAACAGCACCAGACCATCGGCATCCCAATCGAGCCGGCCAACTGGGAAAACACGCACCCGAATTCTGTTGGCGCGCAGCACATCAGCAATGGTCGGCCGTCCCCGCGGGTCAGCCAGTGAGGTTATCGTGTTGCGCGGTTTGAAGGCGACAAAGTAGAATTTCTGAGGCGCACGAGTCTCAAGGAGCTTACCATCCACCTTGATGTGGTCCCTGTCTGCGTTGGCTTTTGTTCCGAGTTGTGCAATCCGACCATTGACTGTGACACGACCCTGAGCAATCATCTGCTCGGCTTTTCTGCGCGATGCGACACCGGCTCGGCTGAGTATTTTCTGCAGACGTTCAGTCGCCACTGCGTGATTCTTAAAGTCGTGCTATTCCTACATGTGTGTATAGTCTAAAGATGGAAATGTGTTGAGAAATCATCCTTGAAATCAACTGGATGGTATTCTCCGCGTTCTCTGTTCAATTTGTAGGTCCCTCTGTAGGATCTCTTAATCACCATCTTCAGTACAACACACAGATGGTCGATTTCATCTTTCGTATTGTAGAGGCCGAAGCTCACGCGCACGGCACCGGGCACGGTACTGCGATCCCGTGCACGAATCATGGTCTCGATTGCCTGTGCGTCATGCCGGGAAACACCGAGCAGTCGTTTGACATACGGATGCGCGCAAAAGCACCCGTTGCGCGCGCCGATACCACCTTCATAACTCAGTATGGCGGAAACAAGAGCGTGGTGCACACCCTTGACATTGAATGCAATAACCCCTAAGCGTTCTGCTGCAGTTTCAGGATTCTTGTCACCATAAATGACAATCTCTGACATTTTCCCGAGTTTTTCGAGTGCGTAGGCAGTGAGCTCTGCCTCATGTTTCATTATCGCATCAAAACCAACCTCTTGCAAGAGCATTATTGCTTTAGCCAATGCTACAACACCAACAATATCCGGCGTTCCAGCCTCTTCCCGTTCTGGCAAATCTTTCCAATAGGCACTCTCGAGATTAACAATATCAACCGTTCCACCACCAACGTATTCTGGCTCGCCGAATTCAAACAGCTTCTTGTCGGCGACGAGAACACCAATACCATATGGCGCGTACATCTTGTGGGCAGAAAATGCGAGATAGTCGATGTGTTCAGGATCATTACAGGCTTTGATATCGATCGGACGGTGGGCGGCTACCTGTGCAGCATCCACGGCAATCTGTGCGCCGGCATCATGTACCCAACGTGCAATATCATGCACTGGATTTATGTAGCCGGTTACATTGGACGCAGCAGTCACGGCAACCAATTGTATCCTGTTTTTGTACTCGTCGAGCTTGCGTTTGAAGTCGTGAAGGTCTACTGTTCCATCGTCATTCAATTCAACGTGAACAACGTTACCAACTTTCCTCCAGGGAAGCTCATTGGAGTGATGCTCCATAATGGTCGTTATGAAAACAGGTTTTACATCACCGGCACCTGGACAGTGGAAACGCGCGGCAAGCTTGTTGATTGCTTCGGTCGCGTTCTTGCAGAAAAGAACGCTACAGCGATCATCGGCATGCACAAAATCGGCAGTGATACCTCGTGCTCGGTCAAACACATAAGAAGAAAGCTGAGACTTATAACCGGTTCCTCTGTGCACATTCGAATACCACTTCAAGAATTCATCAACCTTTTGCATAACCGGTTTGAGGGTCGGCGTACTGGC
>Ga0111198_1055_pt1 | contig 13797 bp, 17 predicted proteins | sample DeeMarSWOR324_28_FD_80370 | JGI IMG/M metagenome (GOLD analysis project Ga0111198, IMG submission 80370) | candidate division WOR_3 bacterium SM23_60
AGCTCACCGTCTGTTTTTTCTAGAAGGTAGAAAGCTGACCGGATTTTGCTCTCGGCAAGAAACTGTGAGAGGAGTGTCGTCTTACCATAACCCGCACCGGCTGAGATCATAATAAGCCTCTTTTCGATGTTTGTTCTCAGCATCTTCAGCAGACGTGGACGTCTCAGTATGTTTCTCTTTATTTGTGGAAATAGAATTTTTGTCTGGAGAATGAATTCTGTTTTGTTACGTGAACGCATCAGTAAATAATAGTAAAATGGGGAGGTTAGTCAAGGTAACGGGAGACGCGGGGACAAGGAAAATAAAGACAAAAGGCAAAAGGTAGAAGGCAAAGGTGGACGTGAATAGGAAATGGTGAATCGTTAATCGTGAATCGCAGCGAGACTAAAGCCGAAAGCCTAGAACCCGCTTCTCGATGCGTCCTGCCTTTGGCAGGACTTACTCGAAGAGTAAAGAATTACTGTTCGAGTGAGGGCGGCGTCAGCAGCCCGAATCGAGAACTATCTTAGTTAACCCAATGCCTAAGGTCTAAAGCCTACTTAGGTCTGTTTGTGAAAAAGGGTGTGCCTTCCTGGGTCAGTGAGAACTCAATGACTGTCTCGTACGCATTACCGTACCGCGACATAATGTATTCAACGTAGTCGACCGTTTCAGGTATTGCGGGCACACGGCCGAGCCGTTTCACAATATTAGGACCTGCGTGGTATGCGGCCAGTGCTAGTGCGACATCACCGTTAAACATGTCGAGCAGTCTTCTTAAGAATTTAACGCCACCCATGATGTTTTCGCGCGGGATATAGGGGTTCGTAACACCAAGCGCCTTCGCAGTCTCCGGCATCAACTGCATCAGTCCAATTGCACCACTCGGTGATACTGCCCGTGGGTTGAACTGAGACTCCTTTTCAATAACCAGTCGCACGAGTTGCGGGTCAACCCCGTATATAGCACAGTAGTGACGAATAGTGCCATCGTAATTATCAAAGAGAGTAGGTCCCTGTGTTTCGCTGCTGCCAGGAAGTTCTGCCATGTTGGTCGCAAAAACTCCGTCTGATTCAGTGCGTGTAACCACCTGCGCGAGAAGGATCAAGAGTAGCATGTATGATTGTACTACAGCACGAAGAGTTGTCAAGACTGAAGACGCGAATTGAACGCGAATCAAGACACGAAACGCGAATAAACGCAAATACCGCTGCTACGCAGCGGAAGAACCAAGCCCCGTTAGAGAACAACTTAATTGCAGTACCATACTCCTCTGTGATGATGAGGAAAAATTTAGGCAATTCAGTATATCCTAAAAGCCTGTCTCTAACGGGGCGAGCACGGATCAAAAGGTAAAGGATAAAGGTACATCGTAAATGGTAAATCGTGAATTGTACGTGGTATTCGTGGGGTTAGCCAATAGCTATTGGCAATTAGCCGGGAAATGTATAACATTTCCTTTGAGATTGCCACCCCATACGATCAACAATCCTACGGGGCACGCGTCCCGATGAAACGGGACTCGCAATGACCCCGTGCATCTTCGATCTACGGAGCAGGCACGGAGGCTTCTCGACTCAGGCGCCTGCGGTGCCCTCGCTCGAAGAGTAAATACATTTTCTACTGTTCGAGCAAGTTCCGTTAGGAACGCGTTGAGAATTACGTCAATATTACAAGAGCGTAGCGGCTGTTCGCAATGCCAGATCTAAAAATGCGTTAAGAGGGATAACTGGAAGACTTTAGCAAAACCCTTGTCAAACAACAACTTGACAACATTTTAAATCTATATACAATACCGTAACGGAGGTACAATGCTAATCCTATTAATAATCATTGTCGTCCTAGTAATTGCGTTCATTGCAATCTACAACGGACTGGTTGTCAAAAGGACACGCGTCAACAACGGGTGGGCACAGATTGATGTTCAGCTGAAACGCAGGTACGATCTCATTCCCAACCTTGTCGAGACCGTGAAGGGATATGCAAAACACGAAAAGGAGATCCTCGAGGAGATCACTGCACTACGGTCACGCGCCATGGGTGCGGCGAGTCCGAAAGAGGCCGCCGATGCGAACAACATGCTTACCCAGACATTGAAAAGTCTCTTTGCAGTCGTCGAAAACTATCCCCAGCTGAAAGCAAATGAAAACTTCTTAAAATTACAGGAAGAATTAACCGCCACCGAGAATAAAATTGCATTTGCCAGGCAATTCTATAATGATGTTGTCATGGATTACAATGCGACAATTCAAAAATTCCCACAGACTGTTGTCGCATCAGTCTTCAACTTCAAAGCGCGTGAGTTCTTTGAAGCACCAACAAGGGAGAAAGAAGTTCCGAAGGTCACGTTTTAATGCGGAAAACTCTCTACGATCTCATCGCCCTCAACAAACGTAAAACCTTCATTTTCATCATCATAACCAGTATATTCCTCGGTGCGATTGGCTACATTGTTGTACAACTCTTTGACTGGGGCATTGCTGGCTACATCTTCTTTGCTATCTTCATTATCCTCTACAATGTGATTCTCTACTACAACTCTGATAAAATCGCACTGAAGGCAACTGCCTCAGTACCCGCAGACCCTGATGAGTTCCGTATGCTCCATAATGTCGTCGAAGAGGTAAGCATCGCGGCCGGTATTCCCAAACCAAAGGTGTATATCACGCCATCACCAGCACCGAATGCGTTTGCAACCGGACGGAACCCGCAGAACGCATCCCTTGCCGTCACCACTGGCCTCCTCGAGATCATGAACCGGCAGGAACTCCAGGGTGTCATCGCACACGAGGTTTCTCACATTAGAAACTACGACATGCTCCTTATGACCGTGGTCGCAGCAGTTGGCGGTCTCATAATCCTCCTGCGTGATTTTTTTCTGCGTTCGATGTTTTTTGGGCGCCGACGGAGAAGTAGCAGTAGTAGCAAGGGAGCGGGAATTCTCATCATTGTCGGGCTCGCCCTGGCAATCATCGCACCGATCTTCGTAGCGCTCATCAGAGCCGCGATTTCGCGGCAACGGGAGTACCTTGCTGATGCATCGGGTGCATACATTACCCGCTATCCACAGGGTCTTGCACAGGCACTAGGCAAATTGCGCGACTCATACCAACCACTAAAACGCGCATCACAGTCAAATGCTCATCTCTTCATTGCGAGCCCGTTCGGCAAAGACCGCTTGAAAATGTCACAGCTCTTAGCAACACATCCACCCTTGAATGACCGCATTGAACGGCTTAACAAACTTGTCGTGTAGAAAAGGAGGCTGCGCATCAAGAAATTCGCAGTGATCATGGCGGGCGGACGAGGTGAGCGGTTTTGGCCTGCGAGCCAACCCGCATTTCCTAAACAGTTCCTTACTGTTTTCAATAACGTGCCGTTGATCAATCAGACGATAAACCGCATCAAGCCTTCGTTCAGAAAAAGCGCACGCGCACTCATCATCCCTAAAGGATTGAAACGCCTCACGCTTATCCACGTGGGGAAAGAACAGACTATCATCGAACCAATGCGTCGCAATACTGCGCCGGCAATATGTCTCGCCGCTATGGTTTTGCACAAGAAGCACGGTGACGGCATCGTACACATCATGCCTGCCGACCATCTCATCACCCCACAGAAGAGTTTTCGTGCCGCGCTCAGATACGCAGAGTACTACGCGGTTCGCGGATACCTCGTTACCTATGGTATACAGCCGGATCGCCCAGAAACAGGGTACGGTTACATCAAAATCGGAAAGAAACTTGGCGCGCGTGGCAAAATACGTGCTTTCTCTGGAGAAGGATTTACGGAAAAACCTTCTCTGCGTACGGCGCGGCGCTATCTCAGGACGAGACGCTATCTGTGGAACAGTGGCATATTTACGTTCAGGATTGAACACATTCTTGATGAGCTGCGATCATACGCACCTGATGTCTACAAAGGTGTTGCACAGTACGTCAAAACAGGGGACAAGAAGTACTTCAGACGCGTCCCTAGTATTTCGATTGATTATGCGGTCATGGAGAAAAGCAGCAACATCTGTGTCATTAAGGGAAGTTTTGCGTGGGATGATGTTGGCTCATGGCGCGCGCTCGAACGGTACTTCAAGCAAGATAAAAGGGGTAACATATTTCTCGGTGATGTACGGACACTCGAAACCGAGGATTCTATCCTGTACACACATGGTATACCGCTCAAGGCGTACGGTATTAAAGGACTTATCGTCGTCGTGAGCCCGCACGGTGTACTTGTGTGTCATAAGGAAAAAGCGCCGTATTTGAAGAATTTATTAACGTGAAAAATGTTTGTCATTAAGCAGACAAGGAGGCCATGATGAAAAAGTTAGTGCTCGTTGGATTCATTCTTCTGTTTGTTTTCTGCGCAAAAAAACAAACAACCGTAGAAACTGAAGGACTCGAAGAGGTGATTGTCTTCGGTGAAGAAGAAACAACCATCTCCGAAGAACCAGTGTATCCGACGGTCGGAGAAGAACCAATCATGCCACCAGAAGAAGAGGTTGTCGTCCCTCCACCAGCCGAACCGACCGGTGGGGAAGAACCGTATCTTGAACCGATGCCTATGGAAGAAGAAGCAATGGTTGAACCGGTCCCAGAAGAAGAGGTGGCCGTACTACCGCCACCGGTTGAAGAAGAACCGGCGATGCCTCTGCCACCGGCGGCACCAACCACAGAGAGAGAAGTGTACGCACCACCAGCAACACCAACTGGTGCTCCAGCGCAAGTTTTCGGCTTTCGGATTCAGATATTCGCCTCTTCAACGAATAAAGGTGCAAGCCGCGTTGCCGATGATGCACGAGCAGTATTTGGCAATCAGTCCGTCTATGTTGATCATATCGTCCCCTATTACAAAGTGCGCGTTGGCGACTGTGTGACGCGCGAGGAAGCCGAAGCGCTGCGGAAACAAGCACTTAATCTCGGATTCACCGGTGCGTTCATTGTTGAAACAATGATCACACCATAGTGAGGAGGTTCACGAACACATACCACACGTAGTGTAGACGTACAGTTCTGCGCAATGGGTACGCGCACGTCACCAATTATTCTCGCAACGCGGAACGAGCACAAAATTGCAGAAATCAAGGCAATGCTTGGCAGTATTGTTGTCTGCCGTACGCTCCGGGACTACCTCAATATTACAGTCAGAGAAGCGGGCAGAACGCTTCTTGCCAATAGCCTTGCCAAAGCGGCATTTACCTACAAAGCGACCGGTCAACCGTCGCTGGCAGATGATTCAGGATTATTTGTCGACGCCTTGGGTGGTGAACCTGGTGTATATTCGTCTCGATACGGCAAGAATGATACAGAAAGGATCAGTAAGCTGCTCAGGAGCCTGGAGACAAAGCAAAACCGTGCCGCTGCATTCCGGGCGGTTTTTGTATACTACTTTGCACCTCAGACGTACGAGGTCTTTCGTGGTCAATGTAACGGCACCATAGCACTTGAACCGCGCGGCACGCACGGTTTCGGGTATGACCCCATTTTCATACCACGAGGATACAAAAAAACATTTGCCGAGCTCGGGCCAGAGGTCAAAAATAGAATCAGCCACCGTGCTAAGGCGCTGCAGCAATTCAAGGAGTATCTAAGACACTCAACATAGTATTTCAACAACCTTTTCTCGGCTGTGTTCACCACGTGTAATAGTAATAGCAGATTTTCGAACACCATAGTAATCAGCGAGCATCTCGATAAGCTGCTCATTTGCCTTGCCTTTGATCGGTGCAGTAGGAATTTTGACCTTGAGATGATTGTTGCCGAGCACAATAATCGCTGCTTTCTTTGCGCGTGCTACGACCGTTACTTTTATGAGCATCTACGGATTCCGCAGGTGGGCATCAATAGTTCGGCAGATCCTCCGCGCGGCCTTGCCATCCCAGAATTTTGGGCGCTTACCTTTTTTCGTTTTTCCTTTGAGAATATTTTCAACCGCGCTAAAAATTTTCTCCGGGTCTTTGCCGACAATTGTATTCGTACCTTCAGAAACGGTCACTGGTCGTTCTGTATTGCTGCGTAAGGTCAAACAGGGAATCTCGAGTACGGTTGTCTCCTCCTGAATACCACCCGAATCAGTGAGCACACATCGGGCATTCATCATGAGTTTGAGAAAATCGAGATAGCCGAGGGGTGGAACGATTTTAAGGAAATCGGCTGTCAGACCGTATTGCTTGAGCATTTTGTCGGTACGCGGATGGATCGGATACACAACATCAAGAAGTCTCGTTATTCTCCTGAGCACATGCAGGAGTCCTCTCAGCTCCCGTTTCTCATCGACATTTGACGGTCGGTGCATAGTAAGTAGTGCGTATCGCTTGGTGTCCAGTTTCAGACGCTCGAGTATGTCAGAATGTTCAGCCCGTTTCTTGAATCGCAGCAGGGAATCAATCATGACATTGCCAACAAAGAAGATTTTCTTGCGGTCTATTCCTTCACGTTCAAGATTCCGCGCACCACTCGGTTCTGTCGTAAACAGAAAATCTGATACTGCATCAGTGAGTCGACGGTTGTACTCTTCTGGCATATGCCAGTCAAAACTGCGTAATCCCGCTTCGATGTGTGCGAGAAGTGGATAGTAGTCTTTACTTGCACAGCGCACCTTAACAGTTGCGAGGGCGCACGCGAGCGTTGAATTCACATCACCGACAACAACAACAAGATGCGGTTCATGTTTGTTCAAAATATCCTCAAACAGAACCATGGTTTTTCCCGTCTGCGCACCATGCGTGCCGGAACCGACACCGAGATGCGCATCGGGTTGCGGCAAACCGAGGTCATGGAAGAACACCTTTGACAAACTGGTATCATAGTGCTGTCCTGTATGTATGAGTAACGGCGCCATGTTCGTGAATCGCTTCAGTTCCACAAAGATCGGCGCGGCCTTCATGAAATTCGGCCGCGCACCAACAACAACGATGACTTTGAATTTCAATTATCTCTCTCCTGTTTTTGTGTAAAATCGACATATAACTGAGTTCTGCGGCCGGCGACCGTGGGTGCGGTCAGTTGCCGCCCTCGGAGCTGGTTCTCGAGTACTGTATCACGCTCAGGAACAATGGTGTTGCCGGTTGCAACCTTGACGACCGTGCCGGTCGAATCGACAATGGCCCTGACAATCTTATCCTGCGGCAGTTCAACAAATTCTTCTGCTCGCCTACTGCTTACCTCATCGCGTACCTCTCTCTTCGCCGTTTTCTTTGCCGCCTCTGGTGCTTGAGCAGCGGGCGCCAGGCCTGGCGTCACCACGACATCCTCTTTCTGTGAAACAGCGCCCTTTTCTATTCCATATTGCGCACCGGCGATGCTCGGTATGCTGAGTGTTACCTCTTCACGTCCCCGTCGCTCTGCATAGAGGACCCTGTGGCCAAGGTGTACTACACCTGCCTGTCTGTCAATATTGGCGAGAATAATCAACACGAGTACAGCAACCGCAACTGGCGCAAATACCGGTGAAAGACGGAACAGCACAGATGTTCGTCTCTTTGCAACCGCCTTCATGACCCGGCGGTTCAAGCCAAATACAAATGTCCGTGACGGCTCCTCGACCTCGACCGTCCGCACGTATTCATCCAATTGTCGCAATTCTTCAAGCTCTTTTTGACAACGCGTACACTTCTTCAGGTGCTCCTCTACCTGTTTCTTCTGCGCATCGCTGAGTTCACCATCGAGGTAGCCGCTCAAGAGTTCATGCGGCATATCACACTTCATTGCTGCTCTTCCTCCGTGCTTTTAAAAATCTTTTTGAGCCTCTGGCGGGCGCGTGCGAGACGTGACATAACGGTTCCCCGCGGAATCTTCAGTATGCTGGCAATCTCATCATACGAGAACTCTTCATCAATGCGCAAACTGAGGATTGTACGATCATCATCATTCAATTGCGCCATTGCCGCGGCAACGCGCTCGTGCAGGATTTTTTGCTCGGTCATCTCTACTGGATCACCCTGCGGTGCGGTCAATGTGTGCTCGACCTGTTCAATCGGCTGCATTTTCCCACGGCGCTCCTTTTTTAAGAAATTTATCGCATTATTGACGGCGATCTTGCATAACCAGGCAAAGAATGGCCTACCGGTTTCAAATGTCTTAATGGCGCGAAATCCCTTAATGAATGCCTCTTCAACAAGATCTTCTGCATCATCACGATGCCTGACCATCCGGTACATAACTGTATAGAGAGGCAACTTGTACCGCTCAACCAGCGGATTGTACGCCTCTGTTTCGCCCTTTTTAACACGCTCAATAAGAACCCCATCAACCTCTGTACTATTATACACGACTACAGCTCATTTATTCCATCACTGCTATGCGGAAAACCCAAAGAAGGGTCATTGGGTAAGGGTAAGGAGGCTGGACAATACAGAACTTCCGGCATCGCAACCCTGACCCATCATCCATCGTGTTTCCAGCATCCTGACCTTGACCCATCCTCTATTCAATCAACGTGTATCCAGCCGGTATCTCGAAGAGATTGTCATCCAGCGCATCGGTTGCTAATTCTGTGACAATGCTGTGCATTTCCATGACGTACTGTGCGTCTTCAGAACCAAAGACCATATACATCGTTGCTTCAAGCGGAAAGCCATCAATGTTCTGCACCGTATCCTGGAATGCTTGCATGTAGCCTGCTTCGCCTACCATGCTTGGCGAGAACGGTGCGACATTTCCCAAACCGACAAGGCGATCGAAAAAACTGTCAATTTCTGCATACCCCTCAAAATCGCGGCATACCCACATGTGTTGACTCACCAGTGGCAGTGTATCAGTCTCACTGAGCACAGAGATGATCACCTCCTCACACGTATTATCGAGAACCACTTTTGTTTTTCCTGATCGCTCAACGAGAACGTGTATCCCGGTGTCGGTGACTGCTTCTTCTTGTACGGGTTCGGGTATACCAGAAAACGCAGTTTCTGAATAACGCATACGTTGCGTATCGAGTGTCCACTTCAGGCCCTTGTCGAGACGCGTGATGTGGACGAATCTTTTCCTACCGATGAGCGGGTCATTGATGGTCATTTCATCACGCGAGCGATCACCTTTAATCGACACTTCAATGACGGTGCTGACGTCATCCATACCGGGTAAACCAGAGGTCGTAGCAAGCATTTTATACACGACATCGGCATGCTGCACCGAGCATACACAAGCAATAGCAAGCAACAACTTTTTCATTACATTCTCCCTTTGTGTATTATACGTGCAAGTATCAACACGTCAACTCACGACAGCCAGACAGTGCTATCGGATAACGATGAACTTTTCTGTCGTATGTACTGTATCGTGATCATACACCTGCATGAAGTAGATCCCTGTCTGCTTCAGGGTCACGCTCATGTTGTTTGATTCATGCACTAATCTTCCGAGCGCGTCAAATATTCTGATTGACAGACCATGTTTGTTCCCAGTAACCACAAATTCACCTCGGTTAGGATTGGGAAAGCTAATTACAACGTGTTGGTTCTGTGTGCTATGTTCAACGATGCCCACGTCGTACCGATTGTAGAAAAGAAAATTGCCGCGATACTGTCGCCAATTCGTTACCGCCAAATCGAGATCGTACGCATACGTGTAATCAACCCAAAGGGTCTCCTCAGTCGCAATGATGTCTTTCACCGATACCCACCCATCAGTGTACGAAAAGCAGTATTCATCATGCGCCACGTCGCCACTCGTCCGTCGTACCCTATCAATACTGATTAACCACCGATTCTCTAAATAGAAGACCCGTTCATCCGGCTGGACAATATGTTTTTCATTGATAATTGATGACGGTGCCGTATTGTCGACATCACCAAAACTGATATTTTCACAAACCAGATCATAAGGATTTGATGGAATCCACTGCCATGATGGCGTCAGGGGAAATGATCCACTGTCATTTTCAAAGACCTTGACTGATTCCCACCAGCCACCAGCAGCAATGTCGAGGTCATGGTCACGGTCAACATCGCCGAGCGTAACACATGAGTAGTAATTGAGAGCCTGACTTGTCCACGCCGGCAGCGTGTCGAGCGTCGCGCCGGTGTTAAGGTACAGTTCACAGTTGCTCGGTCCGCCAAGTTGTCCATTGTTCGCACACACCATGTCTTGATCACCGTCACCGTCAACATCGCCACATGCGATTTGTATGGTACCATAAGAAGTCGGCGACTGCCAGTACGGACTCGCCTCGAGCAAACCGCTGTTATTGCGGTAAATAATGTTTTGTCGATGGCAGCCCGCGAGCGCCAGGTCCAAGTCACCATCCGCATCAATATCGACCCATGTCACGCCACAGAAATATGAACTTATGCTTGACTCCCAGATGGGGAGTGTATCAAACACTCCGCCGTTGTTCTGGTATAACTTCGCCGTTTGCGCGCTACCACCATAGTTTTCGCCACACGCGACCGCGAGGTCTAAATCACCATCACCATCGACATCGCCGAGTGCACAACCAAATGAATTGTCCAAATCATGTGGCCGCCACCCAGGTAGCGGATCAAACGTGCCGGTCTGATTGTAGTAGAGTTTGTCGTATTGTACAGCATACGGGTCACCGTAGTTTGCCACGGCGAGGTCAGGAAAGCCGTCATCGTTAATATCACCAACGCTGATGTGAGCATTGTAGCCGCTGTCTGCAGAAATCCACGAAGCAACCGCTTCGAGCGAATCACCGATGTTGTAGTACACGCGATTTGGGTCTCGATCCATATCATTGCCATTACCGGTCACAAAATCAACATCACCATCCAGGTCAATATCAACGAGTGCACCGCCCGTCGAATAATCATCATCAGTAGATTCCCAGTCAGGTTGATTCGGATAGGGAATGACGAGCAATAGTGTGCAGACGATGGAAACCACGTTTTCTCCTTTCTCAAGATGTACAGCGTTATTTGATTATCGCCAATTGTCAGTATGAAGTCAAGAAAAAACGGAACTCTTGTTGACACATTCCGTTGTAACTGTATAATCGTTCACACATGGTGCGCACGGATGTTACACACGCACAACGTAATGAGACGAAAGGCTTCATCTATGCGCTCATCGGCACACTCCTCGTTTCGACAAACTACGTGACTGCAAAGTACGGTCTCATGGGATTCAATCCAGAAACATTCAGTCTCGTATGGACTGCTGCAGCGAGTATTTACACGTTTTGTATCGTACTGATTACTGGCCACCACCGTGAGCTGAAGGTGCAAAGGAGTTCAGTGAAACATATCACGGTGCTTGGCATCGCCACTGGTGCCGGCATGGTACTCGCCTGGGCGGGTCTCGCGCTCCTCGACCCTTCGTTCGCATCATTCATCTGGCGGTTTGCGCCGGTGCTAACCATTGTCCTCAGCGCCGTTATCCTCAAAGAACGTTTGCAGCTTCGCGAGATGCTGCCGATTGCGCTGATGGTCGCAGGAGGGGCGTTGAGTACGTATGGACAGTGGCACATTGTCGGCACTGGTGTCATGCTTACGCTCCTCGCAACATGCATGGTTGCCGTGCAAATGGTGACTGTGAAAATGAAGGTCTCAGAGATTTCGCCGCACGTCTTGGTGTTCTACCGGGTCAGTGGTGCAGCAGTGTGCATAGCAATCTGGACCATACTCACCGGCAAACTGCATTTCAATGTCGCTCCATCATTTTGGGTCGTAACACTGATCGGTGCTTTTCTTGGACCATCAATGAGTTTCCAGTACACATTCCGGTCATACACGTACTGGGATTTGTCACGCTCCAGCATCGTACTGACCGTACAACCGCTTTTTGTACTGCCGCTCGCATACCTCGCATTTGGCAGAATCCCAACTGGACTGCAGTTACTCGGTGGATGCATTATTGTTGCTGGTGCATTCTGGTTGGCAATGATACATAGAACACGGATGACACAATTACAGTAAGAAACCCCAAATGCTAAATCCTAAATCCTGAGGAAGTTCAAAATCTCAAATCCAAAATTTTTTTTGAGAGTTCATCTTTGGGATTTATTGGGGGGTTAGAGTTTCGGATTTAGGATTTGAAGTCAGTTTTCCCTACGGGAGAACTGACACGGTTCTTCGGCCGCCGCGGGTGTAGCCAAATTTCACCTTTCCTGGCACAAGGGCGAACAGTGTATAATCATTCCCCATGCCGACATTGATGCCGGGATGAACCTTTGTGCCCCGCTGTCGGATAATGATCGCCCCAGCATTCACAAAATGCCCATCAAACCGTTTCACACCCAATCGTTTTCCCGCCGAGTCTCGGCCATTCTTAGATGCGCCGACACCCTTCTTATGAGCCACTTCGGCCTCCCTTCTTTATATCGGTTATCTCGACCTCACTATAATCCTGTCGATGACCTTTTTTACGGCGGTACTTGAGCCTTCTTTTGAATTTGTAGACTATCTTCTTGGGCATTTTTCCCTGAATCTTCACAATGCCTTCAACCTGAGCACCCGTGACATAGGGTTTTCCGATTATCGTACTACCATTGTCCTTTATCAATAGCACCTTATCAAATGCTATCTTCTTACCGACTTCACTTACCCGAGCCGGGATCACTATTTTCTCACCCTTGCTTACGATATACTGGAATCCGTTTGTCGCAATCACGGCGAACACTACTCGCCTCCACCTTCTTCAGGAATAACTGGCATTGGTTGCGGTTCTTCAGGAATTACCGGCGCTTCTTCACCAGGAATACCCTGCTCGGTTGGCATCTCCTGCAGGACCCGATCAATTGCGCTCTGTGGTGCAGATCTACGTGATACGAGGACGAGCGTGAGTGAAGTCAGGAAAAACCCGACAACCAAACCGGTGGTCAGTTTCACAAAAAACGGTGTGGCTCCCTTGCCGCCGAAGAGCGCATCAGCACCACCGCCGCCACCACCGAACACGCTCGACATACCGCCGCCGCGTGACTGCTGGAGCAGGATAACGATGATAAGCAACACACAGATAACCACATGGATGAATAATATCAAACCAAACATTGATTCTCCTTACTATCCGACAAAGCGGTATATTATAGCCATACAGAACACTGTGTCAAGCCCCGTTAGAGAACCACAGAATCATCGATTCTGAAACCATGACGTCGATGGAGAACATTGTGCTTTCTCACAGATTGATAAACTCCTTCTCTAACGTGGCAAGCATCAAGAGCCAAACGGGTCAAAAGGTAAAGGTCAGGATACTTGAGCATATGATATCTCCAGCTTCCTGACCCTAACCCATCTTCCATTTTGTTCCCAGCCTCTTTGCCTCACCCGCTTTCCCATCGTCAATGAGTATTGACAGCGGCACAAAAACAGATAGAATAGCCACGAAGGAGGCTCTATGAAACATTTAGTTGTGCTCTTTGTGATTGCGTCATGTGTCTTTGCGATGTCCAACGTCAACGGCACAATGGGCGTAATAAGGGCAATCTCTGCAGATAACGGTTCAGCAGGAACCTTCCACTTTGGCTTTCATGCGAGAGGTTTCTATGAGAACCGAACTGCAGATGGTGTGGGCGACTCGATTAGTGAGTCCTGGGCTGGAACAGAGGCAGCGTACGGTGGCGGCGAAATCTACGGGTTTCTCGGTTATGCCCTGACCGATTGGTTTTCCTTTAATGTCGGTACTGCATTTTTGGGTGACGGGATCGACTATGAAGGAAATGCGGATAACCGGGCCAGCACTGGTTTTGGCGACACTAAGGTCGGTCTGAAATTCGGATTCGGTGGCGAGCATGTGATGTATGGACTCTACACGATGCTTAACATCCCGACCGGTACGGACCGAGATATTAGTACGCTGGATTACGGCGATTATCCGATCTTCAATGCGGCACTGACATTGAACACTGGTGCAGTAGCACCTTTTG
>Ga0111198_1056_pt1 | contig 13613 bp, 12 predicted proteins | sample DeeMarSWOR324_28_FD_80370 | JGI IMG/M metagenome (GOLD analysis project Ga0111198, IMG submission 80370) | candidate division WOR_3 bacterium SM23_60
ATCTCGGCTTTTACCTCAACGGCTCATACGTGGAAACAACAGGTTACCGCGTCAATTCGCAGTATGATCTCAGTTCGCTGTATTCCAACATGTACTATAATGCAATGATTCCCCTGCGTTTGGATATCATGTACGCATCGGGTGAGTATGGCATGTACGGCGGCACACTAAACTCGCTGCAGGCAAGCGGCAAGAACGACTTCGGCGACGTGGCTCTCGTCTTCGGCAATGATCGTCATCGGGCTGCGCTGTACTACACTGCTAACCGAAATGATTACAGAGGTATCAGTACCGATACACTATATGAAAATATCACGAGGAACTATGGAATCGATATCAACAACCAGAACATCATCAACGGCTATACCATTGCGTATCAACTAATGGGTGTTATCAGCGATACTAAGAGCGACTTCGTCGGTGAACACACGTTGCGTTCGCTCAATGCGCGTGCCGCGATACAGAAATCATATCGGATGTTATCGCTCGCACTCGGAGCACACACTGAATGGTATGACGAACGTGAATTGCTCTATGCGCCGCACGTAACCGTCGATTTCTTCTTTTCTGATTCAGCACGACTTTCCGCACAAATCTCTCGGAATTTTCGAAATCCATCACTCCTTGAGTTGTATGGTCCAACTGATATCCCGTACGTATACAATTGGACTGGCGGCAATAGTACACTCCTGCCAGAGTACGTGTGGCAACAGGAAATCTCTCTTTGCTGGTGCAGAAGTTCTATTACCCTGTACAGGCACGATTACAAAAACATGATTGTACCATGCTGTGGTGACACGAGTATACCGCAGAATGTTGCATCGTGGCAGCGAACCGGCATGGAAGGATACATCACGTACCTGCTCCACCTTGCCCAAGATACGAGCACCCAATCTAATACTGCAATCTCTGCCGGATTGAGCGGCAACTACACGTTCACTGGTGATTCACTCCTGTCCGGTCCAGAGAGCCACGTACGTGGTTTTATCGCATTCATGCGCGAAACGCGGCGTTTTGGCTTGGAACTGATCGTCCGGGCAGAGTACGCTGGTCGGCGATGCAACGAATTGGGACACGACGAACAACCGTTCACGGTTCTTTCCGCAATCGCACACATACGGTTCATAACCCTTTCATTCAGTATTCATTTCGACAATGTTCTGAATGAATCGTATGCATACATTGGCGGGTATGAGAATACACCACGGAATGAGCGGTTCTCAATAACGTGGGAGTTCTGGGACTGACGTGCTTTTCTTACGCGTAGATGATCGTCTTATTCACGGCCAGGTGGTTGCCGGTTGGGCGCGTCCACTGGGTATCAAGATGCTCATTCTCGCGTCCAATAAAATAAGCAAAGATGCATGGGCGTGTAATGCGTATCGTCTCGCTGTCCCCGAGGGGATTACGTTTTGCTGTCTTGGAATAAGACAATGTTTAACCGCGTTGAACGAAAACAAAATGAAAACAATGGTCATTGTCGCCTCAGTGCAGGAGGCACATGAGCTGCTGAAAAGAGGACTCAACGTGAAAGAAGTAACAATTGGTGGCCTCAGCTATCGCGAAGGAACACGGGAAATAGCACCGTACATACACCTTCTTCCTGAAGATATCGAATCAGTTGTCCAGCTGTATCACCGTGGCGTCAAAGTCATTGGCAAACAGCTACCCAATTCAGCACCAATTGATGTTGTTAAGAAATTAGCTGGTGTGCTATGATTAGAATTGCGTTCTACGTGCACAATCACCAACCGACCGGCAATTTTGACGAGGTGTTCGAACGTGCATACAAACAAGCCTACCTGCCGTTCCTCAAGACACTGATGAAACACAGGGGAATCAAGTTTGGCATCCACAATTCCGGGATATTGCTGGAGTGGTTAACAAAGAAACATCCTGAATTCTGCGAAATGCTCAAAGAGACCGTCAAGAATGGACAATCTGATATACTCACCTCTGCCTACGGCGAACCGATACTGACGTTTATTCCTGCGCATGATGTGATTGAGCAGATCAAGTACTTCACCGACTTTCTTTTCAAACAATTCGACTATCACGCTCAAGGCCTCTGGTTGACCGAACGGATTTGGGAACCACACCTCGCCGCAACATTACATGACGCTGGGGTTAGGTACACACTCCTCGACGATACGCACTTCCTCTATGCCGGCCTTACTGATGATAATCTGTACTCGTACTACATAACCGAGGAAGAAGGCAAGCCACTCAAAGTATTCCCCATTTCTATGAAGTTGCGGTATCTCATTCCATTCCATCCTATCGCCGAGACCCTTACGTTTCTCAGACATGAAGAGAAAAAACGGGACCATATTCTCAAAACGCTCGGCGATGATGGTGAGAAATTCGGGGTCTGGCCGGGCACATACGACTGGGTACACGCCGGAGGATGGCTTGATGAATTCCTCAGCATGCTTGAAAAGGAATCAGGTTTGGAAACAGTCTTCCTGCACGAGGTCGCTAATGAACCTCCGGCCGGCCGTATCTATCTGCCGACTTCTTCATACGAGGAGATGGGAGAATGGGTGCTATCGCCAGAGCGCGCTATGGAGTACGAGAGGTTGAAGAAAAAAGTCAACAGTAAGTACTACCATCTGATCCACGGAGGCTACTTCAGGAACTTCTTGAGTAAATACCCCGAGGCGAACATCATGCACAAAAGAATGCTTCACGTAAGCAAGAGCCTACGTAACAGTGAGTCAGCGAAACGTTCATTGTGGCGCGGCCAATGTTCCTGTGCCTACTGGCACGGTATTTTTGGCGGGCTCTACTTACCTCACCTGCGAGATGCGATCTACAGAAATCTCATTGATGCTGAGCAACCGCCGCAGACACCGCAACTTCAAGAAACGGATTTTGATGCAGACGGTGTGCATGAAATAGTATTCTCTAACAAAAACTTCTTTGCGGTCATCAAACCACGAACAGCATCTTTTATCGAGCTCGATGATCGAGAGAGAAAGCAAAATGTACTGAACTACCTGGGAAGACGTCGTGAGAAGTATCATCAAAACCTACCCACATCCACGAACAGTAGTGAAGTGAAATCCATTCACGAAACATTCAAAAGCAAAGAGCAGGAATTACAGAAATACCTTATCTACGACGGCCATGAACGAGGCTTTGGCATTGATCGTGTGCTCGAGGACGTTCCGACACCTGAACAGTTCCGTACCGGTGTCAACATTGGTTCGATTATCGAATACGAATACCACACAGTTCTTGATAGAAAGTGTATGAAAATAGAATTCGATGGACCGATCAAGAAATGTCTTGAACTCGTAGGAAAGGCGGGTCGAACGATCCGTCTCCGATACGACGGTGATCTCACGCTGTTCGGCTTTGAGTTATCACTCGGCATCTTTCAAAGCAACTTACGGCTGAATAACAATGATCTTCACACAATCGTTTCCTTATCCGGGGTGAAGGAATGCACCGTCGAGGCAAAAGACTTTGTGCCAATCATGATACGCTCGGACACACAATTCGACGTTCTGACCTATCCTATTGAAACAGTCTCTTCGTCCGAAGCGGGTTTTGAAAGAATCTTCCAGGGTGCAGCCATGCTCTTCATCTTCAAGAAAATGCCAACTCTCGATATTCAATTATGAACGCACTCACCCTCAGTATTATCGGCTCCTTTATTGCACTCGACAAATATGCTTTTGGCGAATTCGGCATATCACAGCCGCTCATCTCAGGAACGATCATCGGCGCTCTGTATGGAGACATCGGCACCGGTATTTTCCTTGGTGCTATCCTTCAGCTCATCTGCCTTGGTGGATTGCCCATTGGCACCGATATTCCACCCGACGCTCAGACCGCGGGCATTGTTGGGTGCGGTTCGTACTTCATACTACGGTTAAGTAATACACCTGGACACGCACTGCTCGTCGCCACGCTCTTGGCATTCCTCACTTCTATCCTCGGCGGTGGAACAGATATTGTTCTGCGGCACTTCCACGACCGGTTGTTTCACCGATTCCAACACGACGAAGAACGGCTCTACATCTATCACTTTGCCGGATTGTTCACATCGTTTCTGCGCACCTTCCTCATGTTTCTCATCGTATTTGTCACTGCCTCGCTCATCACCGTACCACCTCACCTTCCACAGCTGAGCCGACAACTGTTCATCATTATTGGGATCAGTATGGGACTAGCAAATGCATCATACCTCTTTGTGAAAAATTCAACCATTGTTTATACGATCGTAGGAGGCTTATGCGGCTTAGCACTACTCGTTTCTTGAAAATTCTCCTGTCTAACTTCTTTATCCAAACATCGTGGTCGTTCGCCGCGATGCAAGAATTGGGGTTTCTAACAAGTCTCAAGATGGTTCTGTCAAAGGATAGTCAGAAGAAAATGATCGCAACACATAAGGGGATTTTCAACACGCATCCGTACATGTCTTCCTACATTATCGGGGCGACAGTCCGCGCGTATGATGAAGGCATAGATACACCGGAAGAAATCAAGAACTTCATCTCTATTTCAGAAAAGAGCTTCGCCTCTGCAGGTGATCTTCTCATCTGGCAAACAATGAGACCAGCGTTACTACTCATGGCGACGATTGTATCCCTGCACTTCGGTATAGTCGGCCCGATACTGTTCCTTGTTCTGTACACTGTGTTCCACCTTTTTCACCGTATCAAAGGAATCTATGATGGTTACTCACGCGGTTGGGATGTAATTTACTGTCTCAAATCAACGCGTTTTACCTCAGTCCAATACCTGTTCGAAAATCTCGGCGCACTCTCATGTGGGCTTTTGATATCGCTTATTTCGCTGCAGATAAATTACCTGCTCATTGTACCACTTTCCGTGTTCTTCATTCTTCTGCTCGTCAGAGGAATTTCGCGTGTCACCATCATAGTTGTGTTTATGCTTCTACTCGTACTAATGGCCTGGACACACTTATGATGAAAGAAAAAATTACAATACTCAATGAGAACGGCTTGCACGCACTACCTGCATCACGGTTTGTTAAAACTGCCGAGAAGTTCAAGGGTGATGTTACGCTCATCAAAGACGGCGTTGAGGTCAGTGGGAAAAGCATCATGGGCATACTAACGCTCGCCTGTGAAAAGGGTAGCACAGTCGTACTCACCTGCAATGGTGTTGATGAAAAAAACATGATGAAAGCTCTGAAGAGAATATTGGAGGGCCAGGACTAATGCCAAGAGAAAGAATTCACAAAGGAATTGCTGTGTCAAAAGGTATTGCACATGGCACAGCATTTAAGTATGAAACAAAAAAGGTTGAAGTGTTTCAAACGCCGATTCTCAGTGTTTACCTACACGAGGAAACAGAGCGGTTCAGAAAGGCTGTTGCAAAAACGAAGCGTGAACTCCTCAGCATTCAGAAGCGCATCAATGAAGAGATCGGTGAGGATTTCGCTCAATTCCTTGATGCCCAGATAATGATGCTCGATGACAAAGAAATTCTCAGGAAAGTTAAGGAACGTATTATCAAGGAGAAGAAAAACGCTGAGTACGTATATAACCAGGTTATTAGCGACTACGCCAAGAAACTAAGCCAGAGTAAAGACCAGTATTTTCAAGAAAGAGTTGCTGATATCTGGGATGTGGGTATGCGCGTGTTGAGAAATCTTCTCGGTTTGACGCACAGCTCAATCATCGATATCCCAGTGGGCTCGGTTGTCATTGCTCACGACATCTCTCCTTCTGAGGCAGCACTGATGAATCCTGAAAACATCCTCGGCGTTGCTGCAGAAGCGGGTGGACGCACCTCACACACGGCAATCACAACACGGGCGCTGGAGATCCCGGCAGTACTCGGTATCGAGAATCTGATGAGCAGGGTAAAGAACGGCGAGAGTGTCATTATTGATGGAGATCGCGGTATCCTCATCCGGCATCCGAGCAGCGGTCGCATCAACTACTATCGGACCGCCAAGAAAAAGGAAGAAAAACTGGCCGAGGCCCTGACACCGTACTGTGAACTACCGCCGAAGACGCGTGATGGTCGTCACATCGATATTTCTGCAAACATTGAGTTCTTCTCAGAGTACACCCACGCACTCAAGTATGGGGCCGAGGGGATCGGTCTCTTTCGCACCGAATTCCTGTATCTGACTCGACGTGCTAATCCAACCGAAGAAGAACAGTACCGTGTATACAATGCGCTCGCGCAGAGAATGAAACCACATACGGTCATCATACGAACGTATGACCTCGGTGGTGACAAAATCTTCTCTGAATACCATGAAGCCAATCCATTCCTCGGGTGGCGTGCAATTCGAGTCTGCCTCGACGAGCCCGAATTCTTTAATATCCAACTCCGGGCTATTCTCCGTGCATCGATCAACAAAAATGTAAAGATCATGTTCCCCATGATATCGACATACGAAGAGATACGGCGTATCAATCTCATTCTTCGTAAGGTGAAGAAGGAACTTGCATCTGAAGAAACTGCTTTTGATAAAGATGTACAGGTCGGCATCATGGTCGAAACACCGTCGGCTGCCCTCGTGAGTACGCATCTCGCTCAGGAAGTTGACTTCTTCAGTATTGGTTCCAATGATCTTACGCAGTACACACTGGGTGTTGACCGGGGTAATGAAAAAATAAGTAAGCTCTTTGACCACTTTCATCCAGCGGTCATTAACCTTATCAAACGAATCACTGATGCGGGTCATGACGCGCACATCTGGGTCGGGCTGTGCGGTGAACTCGCTGCTGATCCACTCGCTATTCCACTACTCATTGGCCTCGGCCTCGATGAACTTTCAATGAGTCCAGCATCTATCCCTCGTGCAAAAATGATTCTTCGGACACTGACCATACCAGATTGTGAAGAAATTGCGCAAGCTGCCCTTGACTTCAGAACCGCACTCGAAGTGAAGCGATTCTTGCGTCGAGAAATTCACAAGAAATTTCCTGGCATTGAAGGAGTACTATGAAACGTATCATAGAGTCACTACCGCAGCAGATAAAAGAGGCAGCACACGTGGTACCAAAACGAAGAATGCGCAGCGGGGTCATCGAACGAGTGCTTGTTTGTGGCATGGGTGGCTCGGGCATCAGCGGCGAGATTTTGCAATCACTGTATCCGCGATGCCACATCATACCGAACAAAGCGTATTCAATTCCCGAGTACATTGATAACCGGGCGCTCGCAATAGTCATCAGCTACTCTGGCAACACTGAAGAAACATTGAGCAACTACAAACAACTACGTCGACGGAACGCACGTATTGTCACAATCTCATCGAACGGGAAACTTATGCGGAAAGAGAGCGACCTGAAAATACGCGTTCCCGGCGGTCTACCACCGCGCGGTGCACTTGGCTATTTGTTTACCCCGCTCCCCGGTGTGCTGTATAGGTATCGTCTGATCCACACCGATCCAGAACGAGCACTCCTCAATTGTGCTTCTTTCTTAAGAAAACAGAGAAGAAGAATCGAAGCAAAGGCAAAAACGATCGCTGCAAAAATCGTCAATCATCTTCCTCTCATCTATGCGAACTCTGACCCATTCTTGACGGTCGCAAAACGCTGGCAGTGTCAGTTCAATGAAAATTCAAAAATGCTGGCGCACATCAATGTGTTTCCGGAAATGAATCACAATGAGATAGTTGGTCTCGGGCGCCCACGACAACTCAACAAGCACATCGTTGCTATATTTCTGAATGATCCATACGCACACATACGGAACAGAGCGCGGGTTGCGATTGTACAAAGAATAATCAATAATATGTTCAACGCCGTTATCAACGTACAACCGCAGGGTACGAGTAAACTACAGAGACTATTCTGGACGATTTGGCTTGGGGATTTTGTAAGCTACTACTGCGCAGTGCGATCCAAGGTTGATCCACTGCCTGTTGCACGCATCGATCATCTCAAGGAAAAACTTGCCCAGCTCAAATGAACTACTGAGGACGGACAAACCCGCGTTGTCATATCCTGACAGAATCAGCCAATTCTTTCAGATCAGTAAAGAGCGCAGTTGTTTCAACCTTCACGTGGGGAGTTATTTTGAAAACGAGGTCTTTCAAAATTTTGCTCGGCCCTATTTCAAGGAATGTTGTGTACCCCTGTGATGTGAGCTGCTCTATTGCGGCAACCCAGTGAACCTGAGCAAGCATTTGCTTTTTCAGCGACCTTTTGATCAAATCGGGACTATCCAGTATTTTGTGTTCAACAACTGAATAGAAAGATAGTGCTGGTTTTCTGAACTGCACTGTGTCTAGGTAAGCAGAAAACTCCTCTGCCGCTTCTTTTAAGAAAGGACTGTGCCAAGCACCGCCAACTCGTAAAGGAATACCGCGGCCACGATTCTTGACTACTGCCTGTGCCACCTTCTGTATTCCCAGCTCGGAACCTGATATGACGATTTGATTGGGCGCATTGATGTTGGCGATAACCACAGGCTCGGCTATCTCATCGGAAACCTTCTCACACAGTTTGTGTAAATCTGTCAGACTGACATTGAGCACCGCCATCATTGAACCATGCCCACCACCTTTTTCCATTACCGCACCACGCTTCTGAATGATCCGCAAACCATCTTCGAAGGAAACGATACCGCTGTACACAACGGCGGTGATCTCCCCGAGGCTGTGGCCGAGCGAAACATCAGCAGTCACCCCGAATGTCTTGAGGACCTCTGCATAGGCAAGTGAGACCGCAGAAATTGCTGGCTGAGCGATGCTGGTTCTGCCGCTCGTACTGTGAGCCTGTTCACCCCACAGGTGATCAGTTAGTTCATAACCGAGCACAGCACTACTTTTTTCAATCGTTTCTCTTGCCTCGAGATATTTCTCACACAAATCCTTGCCGACGCCAGGTCTGAATGCACCCTGGCCGTCAAACAGAAATACCGTGTTCCCCATACTGTTCCTCACATTTTTATGTAGTAACCACAGCCATGGCAATGGCCAGATTCTTTGTATGACTTATGCTTATGAATACACTCTTTACGCCAAGTGAATCAGCGATAGTCTTTGTTGTTCCCGCAAGCATTGCGTACGGTGCACCAGATGGTTCAGTGAGAACGGTTATGTCAGTGAATTTGACGCCTCTACGCCAACCGGTCTTTATTGCCTTGAAAATTGCTTCCTTGGCAGCAAACCTTCCAGCCAGTTCCTCGAAACGGAATGAACCCCGGTTTGACAACCGTACTTCCTGGTCTGAGTATACCCGTTTGAGAAAGTGTGTGTGTTTGCTTATTGCTTCCTTTATTCTGTCGACCTCAGCAATGTCAATCCCGATCCCGATGATATCCATACTACTCTTTGCCAATACCAGTCACTGCTGGGCATTTGACGAGGACACGCTGATACTGCCTACCGACCATTGGTTTATCAATGTAGTAGCCACCAATTTCAATGCGGTATTCCCCGATTGTTCCGGTCAGGATGCCGCGTCTGTTTTCGTGCCACTTGACCGACCTTTTCTTTAGGTTGACTGCGCAAATGAGATTGAGCTCGCCCGGCACAGTTGAGAAAAGATCCGTGTCTGAAGGAATGACCGTGGCTCGGCTCTCTCCAAATACCGTATGTGAATGAAAATCACCGATGAATTCAAGCGCCTGTGAGACATTACTGAGTATCTCATTGACGCGGGCGACCCGATCCTCATCAATCGTGGCGTGCACATAGCTGCTCTCGGCAGTTTGATAAGGTATTGCATATTCAACAATGTATTTATCTTCAGCCTTGATACCCACGAGATAGCCGATGGTTTCCTTCCGAAAAACCTCAACCGATGAGGAAACGATCGTCAAGAAAGCCGGAAGACTCAAGAATGCCTCAATGTCGCGCTGTACGGTTTCTGGCTTGCCCTCGTGTTTATCGTCTTTCTTGTTGTCTTGTTTATTGTCCTTCTTGTTCTCTTTCTTATTCATTACGTACCTCATACTCCTGGACAATTCTTTTGAGTCTATCAATACATTTGTCCTTACCAATGACTTCGAATGTCTCAAAGAGACCGGGTCCGCCTTGTTTGCCGGTTACAAAAACCCGGAGTGGATGAATCAATGCACGTGCCTTGATGCCCTTTGCGCTAACGAATGCACGTAATGTTTGCTCAATCTCTGTTGCACTGAAGGATTCGGTTTTTTCGAGAACCTGAATAAAGTCTCGCACGAGTGCAATCGCTGTTTCGTGGAAATGTTTTTGCAGTGCCTCTTCGTCATAGACAAAATCTTCGGTGAAGAAAAAACTACCATTTTCAACGATGTCGCTCATAACCTTGAGCCGCGGTTTCATAAGGTGGCAGATGCGCAGTATCCAGTCACGACGTTCAACAGTTTCATCTTCGCTCATCAACCCTGCCGCGATGATCTGCGGCTTGATTTTTTCAAACAGCTGTTCATCAGTCAGGGCATAGATGTATTGACCATTCATCCATTCGAGTTTTGTCACATCAAACACAGCATTAGCAGCATTGATCCGGTCGAGCGAGAAACGATCTATGATCTCGCTGATGTTCATGATCTCTCTGTCATCACCGGGTGACCAACCCAGTAGCGCGAGAAAGTTAACCACTGTCTCAGGCATGAAGCCTCGTTCGCGATAGGTTATCAGCGAAACTGCACCGTGTCGTTTGGACAACTTTTTCTTATCGCTACCGAGTATGAGTGGCAGATGGGCAAACTCTGGTTTTGCCAATCCTAAGGCTTCGTACAGCAAAATCTGTTTGGGCGTATTCGTAATGTGGTCGACGGCTCGTATAACATGGCTAATACCCATTTCATGATCATCAACAACGCACGCGAGGTTGTATGTTGGCATGAGGTTGGCACGCAAGATAACAAAATCTTCAATGTTCTGTGCCTCCCGCTCGATTGTACCGTGCACGAGATCTGCATATGAAACAGTATGGTCAGGTATGAGGAAACGGACTGCCTTGGGCGTGTGTGCCTTCTCTTTTGCCTCTCGCTCTGCCGTGGACAGGTTAAGGCACCTGCGGTCGTACTGCCAGTCTTTTTTCTGCTTGTACGCTGCCTGCTTTTCTCTTTCCAGATCTTCAGGATTGCAGTAGCAGTAGTATGCCAGATTGCTCTTGAGCAGTTTCTCAGCAACGCCCCGGTACAGAGAAAGGCGCTGCGATTGGAAATAGGGACCCTCATCCCAGTCAAGTCCAAGCCACCTGAGGCCGTCGAGAATCACCTCGATCATATCCGGAGATGACCGTTCGACATCGGTATCTTCCACCCTGAGGATAAACGTACCTCGATGATGCCGTGCGAACAGCCAATTGTAAAGCGCCGTACGTGCGCTGCCAACATGGAAAAAGCCGGTTGGGCTCGGTGCTATTCTCACGCGGACCTGACTAGTGTGGTTCATTATCTTCTATGTCCATCAGCTATTCGCCATATGCTATATGCCAAATGCCATCCGCCATACGCTGTCCTGCCCCTGGCAGGACACGACACGGAGAGGGGGAGATTCGAACTCCCGTCCCGTCTTTCGACGAGAAACCGCTTAGCAAGCGGGTGCCTTCGTCCACTCGGCCACCTCTCCTTGTTCCGCACTTCGTGCGGAACGGCAAATTGCAAAACGCTTATGGCACATAGCAGAATGTTACTAACGAACGAGTCTCTTCTGCAAGCTCTTGATTTTCTTCGCTAGTAGCACGCCATGCTCATAAACACGCTCAAATTCATCGTCAGTGATGTATTGTCGTCGACGAGCAATGAAGATCTGAGAGATAGATTCGAAAAGAGATTTCGTTGCTATACCCAAAAAGCGCTTAAACTCAACCGCACTGTCGCTGCCTGAACCTTCAGCGATGTTTGACGATATTGATATGGATGCGCGATTGAGATCAGACGCCAAACCGTACATCTCAGGTTTTGGAAATTTCATAACTAGTCGGTGTATCATATCAGCATATTCGTTTGCCAGTTTCCATATCTCTAAGTGCTCAAAACGGAACGCCATTTCCCCTCCTTGTTGAGCACTTCGTGCTCAACGGCTTGTAGCCAATGGCGTATGGCATATAACGGAATACCGCGGCGAATCAGTATTCTTTTTCTTAAACACCATTTGCCATTGGCCATATGCCATAAGCCATCCGCTGTCCTGCCTCCGGCAGGACACGGAGAGCGAGGGATTCGAACCCCCAAGGGATTGCTCCCGGCGGATTTCAAGTCCGCTGCCTTACCAGTTAGGACTAGCTCTCCGATGTGGCTACGCCGCAGCGTAGTGCATATGGCGTATGGCAATTATACCCCGTTTCGCGATGATGTCAATTTCTATAAACCGTGGCGATCTTACGAGATATCAAGTATTGAAACCAGACCCTGGAATCCCAACTTATCCTCCCTCTGGCGAGGGGGAGGATTAAGGTGGGGGTGTTTATCCTTATGCTATATGCTATGAGCAATATGCTGTACACCATTGGCCATCAATGCAGTGACCGCGATCATATTGTCTTGACTGGTTAGCAAGATTAACTATAATGAATCAGCAGGCATCATTGCCGTATAACCATTGTCCAATCTTGCATTGGGGGATCGTTCAATGGCAGGACGGTTGACTCTGGATCAACTAATCGGGGTTCGAATCCCTGTCCCCCAGATTTCTTCAACCTTAAACTCTAAGCTCTATACCCCAAAGAAATCCCGAGATCCAAATTTCAAGTCCCGTTAGAAAACAACCACGTTGAAAGGACGAATACTAATGAGAAACGTAACAATACCTCACCGAACCACGGTTGAACAGTGAAGACTCTAACAGGGCAGGCATTAAATCGCATTCTACGGGTTCACTGTGCGCCTTCAATTTACAATCACTACCCCTCTTATCTTTCCATCATTTCTTCTCCATTTATCAATGGAAAGGAGCGTGCAGCGGTTAGAAAGTCAGCAGTGTGGTTTAGTGTGTTCATCTTAATTAAACACTACACAGACATTCAATCCAGATGCTTTTTCTTGTTTGGAAAATGGCTCGTTTGTGCCGCACCTGCTCCTACACTTAAATGTAAACGTGTACTCTTGCCCTACTACTACTACTGCAATATAATACTTACACGTATATATAGATAAAAATTTGGCGTATATACCCTAATTGGGTGAACCGCATTGCCTGCGGAATCCGTCGGCGGCATGCGGAGAGGAGGTAGGATGAAACACGTATACACAGTCGCACTCATAGCTGCATTACTGTGTTCGAGTGCAGCATATGCAACCGTCTGGTATGTGCATTCAGACTCAGTAATGAACTGCATCCAGGATGCGCTGGATTCATGTTCAACCGGTGACACCGTGCTCGTTGGTCCAGGTATCTACTATGAACACATCGAGTGGCCAAGTACTCAGGGGATAGACCTCACAAGTGAGTATGGTGTTGATATGACCTACATAGATGGAAGTGGCATCGGACGAGTGATACGGATAGGCATCGCAGTCGACCAGACGACTGTGATCCAAGGATTCACGGTACAAAACGGATATGACGCCGTCGCGGGTGGCGGCATCGATTGTGCATATGGTGCGTCACCAACAATCAGAGGCAACGTTATCACCAATAACGTCGCCGACAATGTTGGTGCTGGTATTCTATGCGTACATGGTTCCTCACCACTGATCGATAGCAACACCGTTACGAATAATACATCATA
>Ga0111198_1057_pt1 | contig 13610 bp, 12 predicted proteins | sample DeeMarSWOR324_28_FD_80370 | JGI IMG/M metagenome (GOLD analysis project Ga0111198, IMG submission 80370) | candidate division WOR_3 bacterium SM23_60
CGTACTGAACGAGTGATCGTGCAACCTCTATACCCGTGCACTGTACGCCCTTCTGTGCCAGTAGGCGCGTATGCTCACCACTGCCACAGCCAAGGTCGAGTAAGGTCTGGCCGCGCGTGCAGCCGAGCTCGTGACTGATGAAGCGAACAACCGTTTTGTCCCATTGCCTGATATCGTGTATTGTCTGCCGATGTTGCACACGCCAAAAGTATGCCCACCAGTTCCAGTCTCGTTCTATAACCTTCACGTGCGGCACATTGTATGTGGACACCTGACCTATGTCAACAGAGCAACTGTAATGACCGTAGTATCGCTGCGCAACGGAATCTTGATTTCCGGCAGGTAGTCACTATACTTATTTCGAGCAATGAAGGTGACAAATTCATTACCCGTTGTCTTACTACTATGCTGTATACTGCACGCAGATCCGGTTGTTGTATCTGGCGGACCCGAGAACGATTACGAGTCGTGGATAACACGATTGCGTGATCACCGTCTCATGCTCATTTTTTGCCGCAACCCGGACTGGGAATCAGGTGATCTGTATGTTACGTTCTCGCACGATAGTGGCCGCACGTGGGATTCCGCCGTGGCAATCATTGAAGACACGCTGAATCAGTCAACCGTGAGTTTTGTACAAATGCCTGATGACACACTGCGGTTATGGTATGCGTCAAATGAGATAGATGACTACCAGATATACACCGCGTTCTCGACTGACGGCACCGTGTGGAACAAACAGGGACCAGTCGACCTTGGCTGGCAGCCGTGGGACCGACACTATGACCCATCAGTCATTCTCGAACACGATGGTTCGTTAACCATGAGCTATCGTGGACCCGATGGTGGTTACATCGCTCACTGCCCGGCAGCTGGTACGTGGGATACCGCGAAAACGTGCGTCGCCCCTCTCGCCTACCGACCACGCATCATGAAGCACTCGAATGGCACCTATCTGTATGCCTATCACCGACGAACTGGCGGTCCGTATGACTACGATATTTTCGTGCGCACATCAACTGACCGGCTGAACTGGAGTGACTCAGTGCGCCTGACCTTTAACCTCAACTCACACGATCCATTTCCGAATGAGACGCCCGACAGTGCCTATCTCGTGTATTATGCAAAAGCTGAGTACCCTGCATACAATCTGTATCGCCGGCGCTCATTCGATGCAATAAACTGGGAACCAGAAGAACAGATAACCGTAGCGAGCAACAACAACACGCAACCACACTTTTTCTGTGGATCAAATGACATATACCTCGCATGGGCATACGCGGTCAACTATCCTTACGATCATGATGTCTATTTTGAGCGTTCTTTGTATCTCGGGGCTGCCGAAAAGACTACCTGCGAAATACAGAACAGAGCAGGAACGCTCGACGTGTACCCGAACCCGTGCGCCGATGTGCTTACCGTGTGTAGTAACACAAGGGAAACGCTGCCAACGCACACCATCTATGATGTTCAGGGACGAGTGCTTTACACATCAACCACGCAGCTACCAGCATCTCGATATGATGTCAGGTGGTTGCCAAATGGTGCGTACTTTCTTGAGGTCAGCAGTGGTGATGATTGTTTGATACGAAGATTTGTCGTAATACATTGAGAGCGAGCTCTATTTTTTCTTAACACACGCCAGTACAGTATCATCGTATGTGAAATGAACCGGCAAGAACTTCTCGACGACCCAGATGTTTGTCCGTGCGTGGTCGGTCATACGCGGAATGCGAACGCGGGCAGGTTCACCGGTCCGGGCAACCGCGAGCGCCATGTAGGGTATGATTTGATCAACCATCCACACATCCAATGGGGCACCAGTCGCTACGCCTCGCTCAAGAGCCTGGGCGGTTTCTCTACCAACATTCTCTGCTCGTTTTCCCCTCGTGCCCAGCACATCAGCACCGATCCGTCCTTGAGCAAAACGAGCGCTGCTCGCAACAAAACAGCCAGGTGATTTCGCAACCACGTATTCAGATGTGCCACGGGCTTCAGGTATGATCTTCTTGAAACCGTCGAGCATTCGTTCTGCGACGTGTGCGTTGTGCAGGTGTGTAGAAGCAACTGAAATAACGTGAATGTCGTGTGTGTGACCACGGTCTATCAACTGAATCGATGCGATGTTAGCTGGTTGAACAGCCACCGTAACCTCTCCTCCGCCGACCGGGTAGAAACCGTGCCGCTGTAGCTCGAGGTGTATGGAACCACCGAGTTGCTCAAGAAAATAGCAGAAGATGTGCTGGAAATAGAGTGTGGTTGGGCTGAACGGTACTGCTGTGCCGCCTCTAATGACAAATGTACACGCGCGCTCAGCGTGGAGTGCGATGGGTAGCAGTGTTTGTAGAATGAGTGTTACTGAGCCAGCGGTTCGAGTATCGACCGAGTACTGTCCACTTTTGATTGTCCTCGGTGAAAATGTGACTTCCAACGAATTCAAATGTAGGCCACGTTGCTCCGCGTCACACATTCTCCCTGCAGCCGCAATGCCCTCGAGGTGCTGGGGTCGTAGCCCTGGCTTCTCTCTACCTTTACGGATGTTGTAAATGCAAAATTCCTGCTGCGTTATACACGAAAGCGCTACGGCGGTGCGCAGGATCTGGCCGCCACCTTCATGATAGCTGCCATCGATGTCGATCACACAGCACCCTCTCCCTCTCCTCTCCCACGGCGGCAAAGAAGTATAGACAGGACCACCACCATCTCGATCACGGAGTTGAGCTCGTGTGCTCCTGAGGAGACTTCCACTGTTGATCAATCCACTGCTTAAGACCCATAGTATCTATCGCCTTGAGGTTCTCAAGGCAATGGAATTTGACCACACCAGGGTTTGTTTTCAGTGTCTCGCACGGAAAATCATCACATTCACTGCAGAGGTCAAAACCTTTTTGCGAACAGCACCTTCGTATAGCACATCGTTCATTTGCGCCGGTTTCCGCTTTGCAGCCAGAGCAAATCGTTGACTCTGCCAGTATGCTCAGACCCTTGATCACAGTATCACTATTCACATCTCCTTTTAGCAAACGCTTAAACCCATCATATTCATGGAGCATATCGAGCGCCTGCTGTGCGGTCCTACGAATTCTCCCGGTGTGCCAGTCACATCGGTGACAGTAGGATCCGCAAAAGGAAATGTGCATCTTCTTTTCCTGCTCATAATTCATGAGCTATCCTCCTGTTCGACCACATGTGCAAATCAGCAATTGTATTAATCTCTTGTGGTTTTTTGTCGTGCCTGATCGCCTTAACCCGTGCAAACCGAAGTGCAACGCCGGAATCATACTTTGGGCTCTGCTGCACATCATTGAATGCTATCTCAACAACCACGTGAGGCTTCACGTAAACAGTCCACCTGTCCTCATGAACCTTGATCTGCTGCAGGTGCTCAGTGAACCACGCGAGCATTGTGTCGGTCATTCCTTTGAAGGTCTTGCCGACCATAAGGTACTTTGTCCGCGTCTCATCGAGCACACCAAGGTGAAGGTTAGAGAGCCAACCAGTCCTCCTTCCACTGCCCCATTCTGCGGCGAGCACAACACAATCAATCGTATGAGTCTGTTTAATCTTAAACCACACCTTACCGCGCTTACCTGCTCTGTATGGTGCATCAAGCAATTTCACCATAATTCCCTCGCTTCCCGTCTCCAGTGCGCGTGCGTAGAATCTCTGACCTGATGCTTTGTTGACCGGAACGACCCTCTGCGTTAATCCGTTTGCTTGTGTTACTACATCGGTCAGTAGCCGCCACCGTTCTTCGTACGGCAGACCAGTAGTATCATCACCGTTCCGGTAGAGTATGTCAAAAAATTGCGGAACGACCCGGATTTTCTTTCTCATTGCGTCAATATCTTTTTTGCGCATCGTTCTCTTGGCAAGTATCTGAAATGGTAGTGGTCTCCCGCGACTATCCACCCCAACTGCCTCGCCATCCAGTATGCACTCATTCGCGTCTATTCGCTGCGCCGTCTCAACCACCTCAGGAAAATGCATCGTGATATCCTTGAGGTGTCGTGAAAAAATCTTCACTGTACTGTGCTGCTTATGGAGCTGCACACGAACACCGTCGAGCTTGTATTCCAGGGCAAAACGTTCGTACTCGCTAAAGATATCATCGACTGAATCAGCCGTGTGCGCCAGCATGGGCTTAACCGGGGTGAACAGCTGTACACTGATTTTCCGAATACCTGCTTTTCCCTTCTTCATGAGATAGACATACATATCGCCGATGTCAGGCACGCGCATGTATGCGTGCTCAATCTCCGTATCTGATAGCCGTAACAAACGTGCAATCGCCAGCTTCACCAGGCCTTCGCCGGCGCCTTGCAGGACTCCACCCTGAATGAGCATGACGAGAAATTCGCGCTCCTGCTTTGCCAGGCGTTGGAAGACTGGCGCAAGCGCAGTGCGTTTTTGTCTGCCCCGTGCGCGACGTACGCTCTTCAGCGCTTCATCTATGTCCACTAAACTCAGTCCTTGAGAAGGTCTGGTCCCTGGCATGTTCATTAGTGCGGACAAATCTTTCCACGCAATATTTAGTCTGCCCTGCCGCGTTTTGCCGGCGATGTAGTTCACACCGACCGCAGCTTCACTAATGCTCAACCGGCTGAGAAATTCTTGAATTATCGCGATTTTGTCATTACGTGCACTCGCTGCTCGTACTCGTTGTGAATAGGAAATGAGTTCATTCAATGTCATTGCCGGCACCTACCTGTAGAACTTTGACATGCGACCGTCTTTCAGTTTCCGTCCCTGAGTTTGACACTTTGGACAGTAGTACGTGTCAAACCCAGAAGCGTGTACTGACAGTATCGGCACCTGGCACCGAGGGCACGGTTCGTTTTTCTTACCGTGCACTCTCAAGAATTCCCGCTTTTCCGAGACGCCCCGCTTTTCCACCTCACCTATTGCCCACGCAAGTACATCCCTCATGGCGGTGTACAATCGCTCTGTTTCACGGCTGTCCATGGTTGTTGTCAGCTTAAAGGGCGAGAGGCGTGCCGACCACAAGATTTCATCTGCGTATGCACTACCAATACCAGCTATTGCACGTTGATCGCGCAGGAACGATTTGAGCCGTTTCGATTCCTTGTGCAGTAACTGGCTCAACCGTTGCAGCGTCAGTGAGCGGTCTAAGGGCTCGAGACCTGTACGCAGGTACGCGTCGAGTTTTTGCCGGGGAATAATGTACAGGGATACACGCTTCTTGTGGCCACGCTCGGCAAGTTCGAGTACCGTATTGTCCGTAAAGTAGAGAGCTGCGGCCACTGACTTCTTCACCCGTTGAGACGGCAGCATAAAGCTCAGTGTACCGCGGAGCATCAAATGTATGAGCATGACATATCCGTTCAAGAATATGAGGATGTACTTTCCCCTTCGCTTTATGTCTGCGACGATCTTACCGTGGAGGTCACTGGTGAAGTAGTTCTTGAGCACGTACGGCTTGACGATTGTAAGGGTTCGAACTGTTTTTGCGGTTATTTGATGCACGAGGTTGTTCGTGATGACTTCGAGTTCAGGAAGCTCAGGCATATGCTATTATACAATAGTATGCAGTAAAAGCAAGGAACGAACCTGATACAGCTACTTCAATCTTTCAGGAATACCACGGGGCGAGTATGCCCTGACCGGCGTCAGACCGGCCCGTTTCAGTCTTCTTGCCACGTGCGGATAGAGGAATACATACTCTTCCTCAAAATCATTCTCAACACGAGGGGCAATGGTTCGTAACCGTTCTTTCAAAAGCATAATGTTCTTGTCCGGGCTGAATGACAGCATTGCCGCGACATTAAACCGTACTCTATGTTTCGTAAGCAACGCAATTGCATCAATGATATTTTCAAACGAGTCTTCATTCGCTCCGGTCAATAGTGCGTGCTCTTCAGCACTGGTGCCTTTGAGTGAAACCCGCACGTGTACATTCTTAAACTGAGTGAGAGCCGCGACATAGTCTGCATCGAGTAGTGTACCATTGGTTTCCAGAATAAACAGGTAGTTTGTCCTCTCGACGAGGTCGAGGAGTTGGAGCAGATGCGGCTGGCATAGTGTCGGTTCATTACCGCTCAGGCGGAGCAGGCGATACCCGTGGCGCGTCGCGCACGCAGTGATCTTGTCGAAAATCTGCTCTGGTGAGTAGAACTGACCGATTCTTTCCGGATTGTCGCGCGGCTTGTTGCTCCAGCAGAATACACACCTCAGATTGCAGCCGCAGCAATCAGCCGTAGCAATGCCGCCGTACCAGCGCCCCGGACGTGGAACCCGATAGTACTTGCGCAGCGTGTCTTTCTCCACGTAAGCACGGATTTGTTGTGCTTTTGCTACTGGGTCGAAGAATTTCATAACGCAGTTGGATAGTTGTATGGTTTCATAGTTGGATGGTTACAGATTCAACTATCCAACAATCCAACTATTTAGCAATTCAACAGCGGTTACGTGAATGCGACCTCTCCCTTCGCCATATCAATGTTGATCGCATTACCTTTCTTGAATTTGCCGGCAATGAGCTGTTTGGATAACGGATTTTCGATGAACCGCTGTATTGCCCGGCGCAGAGGACGTGCTCCATACACGGGATCAAATCCTGCGTGGGCAAGGAAATCTTTGACCGATTCTGAAACAGTAATTGTGTAACCAAACTCTTTGACATTCTTTTCTACTTTTCTCAACTCCCTCTCGACAATACCCTTTATCTCATCAAATCCGAGCGGCTTGAAGACGATAACCTCATCGACACGATTCAAGAACTCCGGTCGCACACTCCGCTGTAGTATGCGAAAAACCTCCTCCTTTGTCTTGTCATAGTTGTAGTCACCGGTTTTGAGCGCATTGGTAATAATGTCGCTGCCGACATTCGATGTCATAATGACAACTGTGTTCTTGAAATCAACGGTTCTTCCCTGACCATCGGTGAGCCGTCCGTCATCGAGGAGTTGCAAGAGTACGTTGAAGACTTCAGGGTGTGCCTTTTCGAATTCATCAAACAGAATAACGCGGTATGGTCTGCGCCGGACCGCCTCAGTCAGCTGACCTCCCTCTTCATACCCTACGTACCCAGGTGGCGCACCAATGAGACGGGACACCGTGTGTTTCTCTTGATACTCGCTCATATCAATACGGACGATTGCCTCTTCTGTGTCAAAGAGGAACTGGGCAAGTGATTTGGCAAGCTCGGTCTTGCCAACACCGGTCGGACCCAAGAAAATGAACGAACCGATGGGACGGCTCGGGTCCTTGAGACCGGCACGTGAACGCCGAATGGCGTCACTCACAGCAACAACGGCTTCGTTCTGGTTAACCAGACGGTGATGAATACGATCCTCCATTTTGAGCAGTTTGTCCATCTCTGACTCGAGCATACGGGAAACTGGAATGCCGGTCCAGGTTGACACGATGTGCGCAATATCATCAGCACACACGCGATCGTCAATACCGCGCTGTTTCATCCACTGCCTTCTCTGCTTCCTGTAGTCACTCTGCAGTTTTTCCGTCTCATCGCGCAATTGTGCTGCCTTTTCGTAGTTTCTCATATCAACTGCTCTTCTCCCTTCCTCATTGAGCTGTTCGAGCTGCTTTTCCATTTCCTTGAGTTCATCAGGCATCGAGTATATCTCTATCCGCGCCCGGGCACACGCCTCATCAATCAAATCGATTGCCTTGTCGGGTAAGTACCGCTCAGTAATGTAACGATCTGAGAGCTTTGCCGCGGCCTCGAGTGCGCCATCATCAATCGTCACGCCATGATGGGACTCGTAGCGTTTCCTCAGACCCTTGAGGATCTCAATCGTGTCTTCAACTGACGGTTCACCGACAAACACTGGTGCAAATCTCCGTTCGAGTGCGGCATCTTTTTCAATGGATTTTCTGTATTCATTCAAGGTCGTTGCGCCAATACACTGCAGTTCACCGCGTGCCAGTGCCGGCTTGAGCATATTCGAAGCATCGATCGCACCTTCTGCGGCACCCGCACCAACGATCGTATGCATCTCATCAATGAACAGAATGATTTCTCCCTTGCCCTTGCGTATTTCATCCATGACCGCCTTGAGCCGTTCCTCAAACTCACCGCGGTACTTTGAACCAGCAACGAGGGCACCCATGTCAAGGGCGAGTATGCGTTTGTTTTTGAGTATTTCTGGAACGTTTTTCTCGACGATTTTCTGGGCGAGCCCTTCGGCAACCGCAGTCTTACCGACGCCCGCATCGCCAATGAGCACTGGGTTATTCTTTGTCCGACGTGATAGTACCTGAATCACGCGCCGTATCTCATTATCTCTGCCAATCACCGGATCCAATTTGCCTTGTTTTGCGAGGGCGGTAATATCGCGCGCGTACCGCTCGAGCGCCATATACTTGTTCTCTGCATCCTGGTCAGTCACCCGCTGTGAACCGCGTATCATCTGCAGCGCTTGATACACCTTTTCCTTGGTAATACCAAACTCCCGCAGAATTTGAGCCGTCGCACCTTCCCGCTCTTCAGTCATTGCCAAAAACATGTGTTCGCAGCCGACGTACTCATCTTTCATGCGCTCGGCCTCACTGCGCGCGAGTGATAGCAGCTTTTTGGTTCGCGGGGTAATGTATATTTGTGCGGTCGCACCGCCGTGCACCTTTGGCCGCATCTCGAGGGTCGATTCAATCTTGCGCTGAACGACGTCCGGGACTATGTCAATACGCTCCAGAATCTTGGCGACGAGGCCATCTTCCTGTCTGACCAGGGCCAGGAGTAGATGCTCGGTGTCAAGCTCTTGATGGTTGTATTCATCAAGAATTTCTTGCGCACTGGCGAGCGCATCCTGTGCCTTTTGTGTAAACTTGTCGTATCTCATCACTTTTTAGACACGCGTCTCACAAATTAGTTTAGGCATACGCGAGAAGAACCAGTAATATCAACGAATTGACAATTGTAGTAAATTGTCTATAATTCATAATGCCCTACAGTCTATATGCGGTCGTTATTCTCCTTGCCGTATTCATTATCTTCTACCGGCTCGAACGGGTCAGGCATGAACGAATCCTGCACTCTATTCCCATTCGCATCTGGGTCAATGGGACACGTGGCAAGTCTTCGGTAACGCGCCTCATTGCCGCCGGGCTCCGCGCTGCCGGCAAGAAGGTCGTCGCCAAAACAACCGGAACGAGCGCCCGCATAATCATGCACGACCGTGCCGAGCAACCGGTCGTACGCCTCGGCATGGCGAACATCAGAGAACAAATGAGAATTCTCAAATCAATGGCGCACGTGCAGCCCGATGCCGTCGTGCTCGAATGCATGGCGCTCAAGCCGGATCTACAGTGGACCGAAGCGACCCAGATTGTCCAGCCAACCGTCGCGGTCATTACCAATGTGCGACCAGATCACCTCGATGTCATGGGACCGACGGTTACCCAGGTCGCCGAGGCATTTGTTAATGCAATTCCACGCAACTGCACGCTCTACTGCTCGCGATCGTCGCTACTGGAGAGCTCCCTATCAAAATTGGAGAATAAGAACATCACGGTCACCTTTTCACAAGCAGATGCCGTTTCTGATCAACAGCTCAAGGGATTTTCCTACATTGAGCACAGGGAAAATGTAGCACTCGCACTCGCGGTGTGCGCACGCTTCAACATCGACAAGAAGACTGCGCTTGAAGGCATGTACACAATGCAACCAGATCCTGGAGTACTGCACAAGGAACAGCTGAGCGTGCATGGCAAGCGGGTTACATTCATCAATGCGATGGCTGCAAATGATACTGAGTCGATTCGTCAAATCTGGGACACAACCGAAAAAACGTTCCGTGAGACAAATGTTCTCATAAACTGCCGGGATGACCGTATGGACCGTTCATTACGCATCGCCGAACTCATCAGAGAACGAATTTCCGCTGACCACTACATGCTGACCGGGAGCGGCACCCGCGCCTGTATGCGCGTGCTAAGAAAATTCATTGATCGCAGGAACGTGTATGACTTTGGTAATAGAACCCCACACGTGGCCGTTGCACGCATTGCCGAAATCGTCGGCGATGATAGCCTCATCTTTGCCATCGGTAATACGGTTGGTTACGGCGTGGAACTCGACCGAGAGTTCCGCAAACTGAGGACGACATAGTGCTCATTGAATCAATCGGCATCGGTATGTTCTTGAGCCTGCTGCTGACCGAGACGATCGGTCTCGCAGCCGGCGGTATTGTCGTCCCCGGCTACATCGCACTCGTGCTCCACCGACCGGCACAAGTCATCAGCACAATCGGTATTGGTATCATAACTTATTTGATCGTCCGTTTGCTTTCATTTTACCTGATAATTTATGGAAGACGATTGCTCATTGTCTCCATACTGGTTGGGTACCTGATTGCCTATTTCACAAAAATCTCACCGCCCATCAGTATCAATGCAATAGCAATCGATATTGAAACGGTTGGGTTTGTCATTCCTGGTCTGATTGCCTACTGGATAGCACGTCAAGGAATAATCCCGACACTCGCGGCCATGATTATCGTATCGAGCCTCGTCAGATTCATCATTATTATCATCCACAATGGAGTGGTTATCCCGTGAAAGTACGTAGAGGCAAAATCTCTATCCTCGCACTGCTCATCGTAACCGTCGTTACCATTTTCCTCGTTTTTCTCGAACTGAACTCAAAAACGTATGTCGAGGCACCGTACTACAGGGAAAAAATCGCTGCAGCAGAACTCACGCGCCAATGTTTTTACGCGGTCAGGGCTGCACTGGACAACAACGAAGTCGCGATCGACAGAATCAACGACCCCAATGAAACGGGTCTCATCGGAGTACAGTACTCACAAATCACGACCGAACGCGGTGATCTGACCGCCAAACTGACATCAACGAATCCGAATTTCGCGGCGCTCATTGTCCAGTACGCAAAAACAGCCCGTGTGCGCAAGCATGATACCGTTGCCATCTCATTCACCGGTTCCTTTCCAGCACTGAACATTGCGGTGTTGAGTGTTGTCAAAACACTGGGGCTTGAGCCGATTATCATTACGAGCGTCAGTTCATCGATGTGGGGTGCCAACCGTCCTGGCTTCACGTATCTCGACATGGAACGTACGCTCAGAGAACGTGGTCTCATACCGTTTAGAACGCAGTCAGCATCGATTGGTGGTGAAGATGATGTTGGCAGGGGCCTGAGCCCGCAAGGACGGGAAATGATCATGAGTGCCATTGTGCGGAACGGTGTTGCCATGGTTGAGGGTACGCGTATTGAAGAAACAATCACGCAGCGAAGAGCACTGTACACCGGCACGATCAAACTGTTCATCAATGTCGGCGGCGGTGCTGCGGCATTGCTGGGTGCTGACATTCCTTCTGGTTTCATCGCACCGCGGCAGATACACACCGGCAGAGGACTCATTGCCCAATTCTCGCGCGCCGGCATACCGGTCGTCAATCTTTCTGATATCAACCACCTCGCCCAGACGCACAATCTGCCAATCGCACCAATACCGATGCCGCAGGTCGGTAAAGGGAGCTTATATTTTGAATACCGGTATTCGGTTGGGCAGGCAGTACTGTATCTCGCTATTTTGTGCATCGTGCTTTTTGTGTTCCTTAAGTTTGACATTGACTACTACCTAAAGAGGAGATAATATGATTTATGCAATAGCCGTACTGTGCCTTTTTTCGCAGATCGTAGATATCAGTCCTCGCGAGCAGTACGATATCGAAATTGTCACGAAGACAAAAGACCGCTTCATCATCCTTACGAAAAACAAACCAGTGACCGTCACGGTCGAAGGTCCCACCTACCTCCGGGTCTACACGAGGATTCCCTGGCACGACCGATCAGTAAAACACGAGATCTACAAGGTGATTCTCCAAGAGAATGAAATTGATGAGAAAATCATCACCCTCGAATCAGAGCAATCTGAGGTCTCCAAGGGAGAAGGCGGCATATCCGTGAGTAAGTGGCGCTCCTTCTACATCGAGGTTCCACAGGGATTGAATACGTATAAACTCACCCACTGGTCATCACCGCGCGACACAATCTTGCTCAAATTCGCCTATGAATCACCCAAGAAGTGGCAAGATATTGCGGCAACAGAGTACCGCTCTGCTATTGAAGCAATCGAGGAAGAGCGATTCATAACATACTATGAATTACCGCACGATGGCAGTGTGAACTTACGGCTCAAAGGCCCAACAAAACTCAAAATCATATCGCGTTTGAACTACGATGCACAGACCGTCGGTGAACAGAGCTACACGCTCATTGCCGAAGACAACGGCACAACCGAGAAATTTCTCATTACGTGTTACAAATCAGAGACCCTCACCTTTGAAAACCGTAAAGATATCGTACCGTCAAATGCTCAGCGCTCCTACCTGGACATAGGAGACGGGTGGCACACCATACGCTTCCGTCTATCCGGAACCATTGCCCAAAGCGTATCTTTACGCTTCCAGGTTGAGGAATAATGCTCTTTCTCTTTTTCGTGAGTCTCTGGGACTACTCATATGACGCGGTGATTGATTGTGCGTACGACAATAATGTCTATGCGTATTCAAATGACTACCTCGATGACTTCACCAACAATGTGCGGGCGTACCGGTTTCCGTTTGAAACGTATGATGATATGCGGACAAGCACTAGGCTCGATCTGCTCGTACGGAACAAGTTCTTTGGCAACAGAACAACGACTTTGAGCACGCACTTTAGTACGAGTCACTATCTCAACAATACAAAAAAGGATTTTCAGAACATCGAACTCGGATTACGGCAAAGTTTCGGCACATACGCGTTCAAAGTAACATACAGTATCACCCCTGACTATCTAATCCGCTACTACAGAAATCCTCAAGGTAGGAGCACTGACTACATCGGGTGCAGTGTGAAGTACAATTCACTCGCAGGCAAACTTTCCTATCACGAAAAGCCGATTACCGCTTTTGTGAAATACCGCTACCGGTGGGATGATTATATAGCTGAGTTTGATCTGTACGACGCACAAAACCACATCGTCGAGACCGGCATTGTATTCACACCCAATGAACGGCTTGAGTTATCCGCACAGTATGCATACAGGAACAACAAAACCGATACAACTGAATCGCTGTCATCGCCAGAAGAGGACGTTCCTGAGAGTTCATATGACCAACACGCACCACACGTGGCAGCATCGTATTGGTTGAAACTCCTGTTTCCTGCGCGATTAGGTATTGGATACAAGTATACCTTCAGGAGATATACGACGATCGTTGCTGATGACGTGCTACACTATGGACGTCAGGATCACGTGCATCGGTTCAATGCTGATCTTGCACTGAGGATTATGACTGGCATGTATGTTGAACTGGCATACGTGCGCCAGATTCGGAAGGCAACATCAGAAATCTTTCCTGAAATCAAATCTATCAAAGATTATGACAAGTACGCAATGAGCGCAGGACTGCGTTTGTATCACTAGGGGGTGTAATGCAGAGAGCGGCACACTTTCTTTTTATCATTCTTTTAGTTGCTACGTGTAAACGTCCAGAAGTCTCCGAACGAGGACAATTCACCATTATCGGCACGTGCGAACTTCCTGGCTATGCCCAGGATCTCGATGTTGCCGTTGACTATGTTTATGTTGCAAATGGTCAAGCAGGTTTACAGGTTGTTA
>Ga0111198_1072_pt1 | contig 13458 bp, 11 predicted proteins | sample DeeMarSWOR324_28_FD_80370 | JGI IMG/M metagenome (GOLD analysis project Ga0111198, IMG submission 80370) | candidate division WOR_3 bacterium SM23_60
TGGGGTTTAAAGGCAGGTACGATAGTAACACGTGTTCTGTTCAGATGTATTGAACGCGTCGTAAGCCACTTCACTACCCGAATACTTTTCCAGACCCACTCTGATATCAATGAAGCGCGGGTATATGAGATTGGGCGAGAAGAGCAGTATGTTTTCATAGGTAATGGCATTGATTTGGAGCGGTTTATTAACTACAGGAGAAAACACAGTTTGGCCGTGAGAAGGGAACTCGGTCTCGCCGGTCAAAAGGTTGTTGGAACAGTAGGACGAGTTTCGGGACAAAAGAACCCGGTTGGATTTGTAGACATAGCACAATATGTGCTTAAAAAACGTGATGATGTTGTTTTCATCTTTGTTGGTGGTGGCGAGTTGCTCCATGAAATGCGTGCTCTCGTGAAACAGATGAATTGTGATGACAGGATTCTCTTCATCGGACCGAGGGACGACGTTGCTGAAATATTGGCGCTCTTTGATGTTTTTATCCTTCCTTCCCTTTGGGAAGGGATGCCGCGTTCGGTTATCGAAGCAATGGCATTGTCGAAGCCAGTTGTTGTAAACAGAATTGGGGGGATTGACGAACTTATTCAGGATAGAAAATCCCAATATCCGTCAAAAGATGGGAGGGCATGGCTATGTAAGATCGAGAGATTTTGATTTTGGTAATGTTATAAAGAAAACTGCGACCTTGTATGCGCAGCTTATTAGAAAAAGCGTTTAACTGTTTTTCTGAATTTATGCAATTCTGCTGTTACTTGAATACAGCGATCTTCGATCAGGTGTGCTTCCGATGAGAATGAACCGTTTATCCCTACTAATACAGCTTCGCCATTAATGGATATCTTTGTCCCTTTTTCTGCGATTCCGTAGACTTTTATCTTTTTGTGTTTGGTTGCTTGTCCCTCAGGTGGATCCGTTTTTATGAATACCAGTGGACGTTCTTGTACTATAAGTATTTCATTGGCTATACGTCGACGCAGTGCGTACAGGTAGTCCACATCACGGTTCCACGTATCGAAGTAATCTTCAATGACTTGGGCAATAATTTCTTTTACGCGATAAGAAGCATAGTTAGTGAATTCCTTGTCACTCTCAAGGCGTGTTCTTACCGTGTTGATGCGTTGCTCCAATAACCAGAAATACTCGTAATCCTCCAATCCTTGTGTGAACACTTCCCACCGCAGCGAATTAACAGGAGCTCCTGAGCCCTGAGGATTAGGGTACAACAGAACTCCATCACCCGCTTTTAGATAGCTGCTTCTGCCAGACCACTTTTCTTCGAGCATATGTGGATTGATGTATGGGTCAGTTTGCCAGAAGGTAAGATTCCACCATGCATATGCCCCATCGATATTTGCTATCCGATATCGCCAGGCATAAAGGCGTTTGTCTATCAATGGTGTATCAATGTACGGGTCATTATGGTAGACGCAGACTATTTCCTTCTCTTTTTTTCTTGCTGTGACCCTGTTTTGCCGAAAACGGATTCGAGTAAATGGGATACACCATATGTCGACTATATCGTACAGTTCGGGGATCGGCCATTTCGTCATGTATATTTTCAAGTGCGGAGCGGATTTCTTGATTATTCTCCCAATTTCGAGAATGTTTTCAAGTCCTGGGTCATGCAAGGGAGGTTCATCCCAGTATTGTAGCCAACAGCGGTTGAGCCACCCTTTGCTTTCCAAGTGGTTCTCTAATTTCTTGCAGTACTGGCTCAGGAAATTCTCAAATCTTGGTGACGCCGGGTCGAGGCCTGACCAGGTACGGCGGTACTCCCAGCCGGACGCGTCGCCCAAAAATGGTCCAACTGTAATGGCTGTAAACTCGTGGGTATTCAGCAGTCTGGATGCTTTGTGGTCGAAATCAGCAAAAACACAAATAAGACTTTCTCCAACTATTTCAGTCTTTATATCGATGTTGGCAAAAGCGTTAACCCGGTGGTGCGCCAGGTTACGATAGTAATCATCGAGTATCTGATTTGCCTTCCTATTGTCGAATTTTCTTACGAGAGAAAACCAGAAGTTTGATCGAACCAGAAGGTGTGTTCTTTGTGGTAATGCGAAATCCCATACTGTGATTTCGAGTGGAATTCTGGCAACGATTTTGCCTTTGGCTTTGAGGATAACATGACCACTGTAGATACCACCCCCGACATTTTCAGATACTGATGCCATGATCCATATAGGGTTGTTCTTTCCTTCAATGCAATCAAATCGCTCATGTGGAGCAAGATAATCCGGGTTCAATCCGATCACACCGTCGTAAGTTGATTTTTCGGTAATATTCACATACCCGACAACAGAAAAGCTTAATGCATTCTTACTGATTTTCGTTGCGTTGTTGCTCACAAACTCTGTAAATTCTATCGAACAGTTTTTCATTTCTGCTTGAGGGCGAATTACCAACTGGAATGCTTCCCGTTCATTACGCGCTGTTTCAAGGGTGATTTTGTCAGTTGGCTCGTTTTCTGGTACCGGCGTATCCCGGAACACCTTGCTTTCGGCAAAATCAAACCAGATTGTCGGATCTTTTTTCCGTAGCAACATTGCCCCAGACGTTGGATATGTGGCCGCCTTCTCGTCCGCTTTGATTATTGCAAGCGAAGCATCGTCAATCCAAACACTGCCTTGTCCTTTTAAGAAGGCAGCGATGATGAGCGTTTCCGTTCCCTTTGGAGTGGGAAAATCGACTGAATAGGTGGTCCAATCTTCGCTGAGATTACTCTCTTCAATGATAAGCGACGCATCATATACTGGAAGTCTTTTGCCAGTCGAATCAAGGAAGTGAATATCAATACCTGCACGACCGTTGAGGTCCTTGATTTTCATCGTTGCTTCTAATCGAGCCCATGTGCCCGCTTTGGGTGCTACCATTGCCTGGTTGCATCCGTAGTAGCCTTCATTAGATGGTGATGGATTATGAATCTGCAGACTGTATTTGCCTGATGTAGCAAATCTACTATCCCTGCTAACTAACACACCATGCTCAACTTGTAAAGACCAACCCTCATGTAATTGAGATTCAAAATCGCTGTTCTTGAGCCGATTGGCTCCAGTGATAGTAGCCGCACACCCGCACACGTTCACAAGCAATATTGTGAGGAGAGTTTTCACATGTCCATTATAAAACTGTTTCGCTCCTTGTCAATATACGCTAGCTCTCAACAACTTGATTTCTCGAGTTGTATAGGTATAATTCACGGTACGTTGGATCAGAACATTCAAAACATGAAAAAAACTGGAGATGCTATTCGTATACTGTGCATACTTGGCGGTACGAGGCGACACGTTGGGGAAAAGGGGTTCGATGGTCGAGTATTGTGTGGCCCTGAATCGCAAGCCATCGACATGTGTTCTAATCTCGATAGAGGGAGATTTGAGACAATAATAGTGTATAGCAAAGGAGGGAGGCTCCGGCGGGAATTCGAAAACATCGGGATTCAAGTTGAGCAGTTCGATACTAAGAGCAAATTTAATCTCGCCGAAGTGTTGTATCTATACCGTCTCATCAAAGTCAATGACATCGATGTCCTGCAAACGCATGGTCCAAGAGTTGATTTCTTTGGTGCTATTGCCGCAAAGCTTGCAGGGATACCTCATATAATCACAAGACATGTGGCAATCTCGCAGCACCTTTTAAGTAATTTTAGAAAAAAATTGTATGCTTCTTTCGACAACATAGCAATGAAATGGGCCGCGAAAGTGATCACGGTATCACATGTAGTCGAAGATGACCTTGTTGAAAATCAAGGAGTGGTGCGTGACAAGATCGTCACGATAGTGAATGGTGTAGATCTTAATAGGTTTTCAATGATAGACAAGAAAGCCAGCATCAAAATACGGTCAGAGTTCGGAATTGATGCTGGAATGCATGTTGTTGGTATGATTGCCCAATTAAGCTACTGGAAGGGTGTAGCCTATTTCTTGAGCGCAATTCCCTCGATTCTTTCGAGATGTAAGTATGCTCGTTTCCTTATTATCGGAGATGGACCTGAGCGCGCCAATCTTGAAGCGCTAGCAGAGCGGTTGGGTATTTCGCAGCAGGTTATTTTTGGTGGATTCCGCAGAGATATACCAGAGATTATTGCATCGATGGACATTGTTGTACTTTCTTCGCTGCGCGAGGGGTTGCCGTTAGTGCTTCTGGAATCAATGGCAATGGGAAAACCTGTGGTCGCAACGAATGTCGGAGGTGTTTCAGAGCTCGTGCAGGATGGGGAAACCGGCTTCATCATAGCACCACGCAGTCCTGATACCTTGGCCGAAGCAGTCACCATATTACTTGCCAGTGCACAGAGGGCAAGAGAATTCGGGCGAGCTGGTCGGCATCGTGTTGAACAGTACTTCAGTTTCGACCAGATGCTCAAGAAATATGAAGAAGTATACAAGCTAGTTGTTGGTAAACCGAGCAAGACATAAACCAATAGGATACAGCGTAGGGATTCAATTGGAAACAGTAGAACTGCTGGGAGGAATCTCAATCAGAGAATCATAGAGAGCAGTGATTTGCTCAACGTGATGCGCGAAGTTGAATTTCTGCTCTGCTTTTTGGTATCCATTTTTCCCGAGCCGGCGACATAGATTCTGATTTTTGTATAGCATCACAATTGATTCAGCAAATTCTTCAGCCTTTGAAGGTGAGACAAGAATGCCGGTGTTTTCATCGACAAGCTCGGGTATCCCCCCGATATTTGACGCAATTACCGGGAGGCGCTGTTGCATTGCCTCGATTATAGTAATACCGAATCCTTCACGAAGGGAAGGGAGCACAAATAGATCAGAAGCACAGAGTATTTCAGCAATGTCGTTTCGTGTACCAAGGAATAGAATTTTGTTGCTGAAGCCGGATGTCTGTACGAGCTCAACAAGTTCTTTTCTTTGTGGCCCATCTCCTATCATTAAGAAGGTGATATCATCGTGGGATTGGAGTACGCTAAGTGCTCCACGTACCAGAGTACGTTGGTTTTTTTCTCTGGTGAACCTGCCGACATGCGTAACAACGAAATCCTTTGGTGCAACATCAAGTTCTTTTCTTTTGCTGATTTTTGAAATCCGTATGGGGGTCACAGGTTTTGATGGATAGATAACGACAGTTTTGTCATATGCGACACCCCATTCTGTGACAAAGTCACGTACTGCCTGTGAGATACAGACAACTCGGCGGCAAAACCTCGTAGTGAAAAGATCAAGCATACTTCGTAGGCGTTGTTTTGGTTTCCTTTCTCGTTTCCATGTATTCATGCTGTGTTCCGTCGAGATTATGTTATTTTTTCGTGCTATTTTTCCGGCTATTCTGCCATAGATGTCTGCATCACAGAGGTGAGTGTGGATAATGTCAATGCGATCTGAGGTAAATAGATTTGAGAGCTTTAGGACACGCCAGAACTGTGTGTTACTTTTTAAGTTTAGTTCCCGAAGCGTTGCGCCAATTCTGGTAAACTCGTGTTTGAGTGGATTATGTCGTCGTATTGTATAGATGAATGGACGGTATTTGTTTTTGTCTAAGTGTTTTATGAGATTAAGGAGGAGAATCTCTGCACCACCGACCGGAAGATTGTTTATTACATACCCGATACTTATCATAAAAGTGGTTCTAATTTCATATCATCAAAGGACGCGCGAACAGGTATAATTAAAACATCAGTAATAATCAGACTGTGTGGGTCGATTTCCATATTTTCATTAATTTACGGATTTCAGAGATCTTTATTAAATGTGACTGCGTTCCGAGAATGATGAATAGCCCTGAATAAATGAGGATTGAAACAATGAGCCCCCGCAAATCGTCTGAATTCTGGAGCACTGCATAAGTAGGTATGCCGGAGAGTACGAGAAGAAGAGCCAATTTGACTGTTTTTGAATAGTATTTAGTAAGTTTCACGCCACATTCTCGCGATGATCTGATTATGATATAAATCGAAAAGACTGTGTATGGTACAGCGATTACAAGGGCAGCACCTATTTCCTTAAGCACGGGGATGACAAAAAAAGATGAGATAATTGTTGAAGCTGCTGCAATGGCAAAAACAATAGATTTTGGTCGTGCCAGCCCCAGAAAATCAAGCATTTTCCCGGTGAATATCGAAATCGCAAAGAACGGAAGGTAGAAGGAAAGTATGACAAGGACATCCGCCGCACTGCCGTACTCTGGGCCAAAGACCACGTTGATGATTCGATATGCGCCCAGAGCAAAGAAAAATGCCATTGGTAGATAAAGGAGTAATCCATATTTGAAAACCTTAACATACAGCCATGACAGCCTACCTGCTGTCTGTTCTTTTTGAGTGAAAAATGGCGCAATTACTATGGACAAGGAGAAAGCTGCTAATGATGAAACTTCAACTATTCTCATGGGAATACTGAAATACGAAACTTGAATAGTGCCTGCATAGGCACCTAAAAGTATTGTCGGCCCACGGAGAAGCAACATGTAGGAGCTTGACGTTAGTAGTAGAGGCAGTGCGTAAAGAAGAATGTGTTTAAGGACTTGTGTGTTGAGATGTGCCCTTCCGAGATTGAAATAGCTGTACAAAATAACAAATGCTAAGACCCAGATAAGGGCAGTCCCAAGAGAGTATCCAATGAGCACGCCGGTCGCGAGGTAACCCAAATAGGCAAAAACAAAGACAAGAATGTTGGTAAAAATGTTCTGCAAAAAATTCAGTAATGCGATTTTGTCGGCTTTTTTAATACCTTGAAGGCTGCTGGTTGTGAAGTCGAATAGTGAGGTGAAAAAGGTGAATAGACATATAATCTGGATGTATGTTTTCGAACCGATGTTTATTACTCTAGCAATTGGTTCTGCGAGAAAGAACAAGATACAGGCGAAAAATAGCGAGAAAAAGATATTGAGAACCAAACCACTCTTGTAGACTGATGAGCTTGGATGGTCACTCTTGGCAAGGGAATATGCTGTTGATGCTGAAATCCCAAAGTCACAGAACAACTTGACGACCGCTGCGACTGAAAGCGCAAGTGATACCACACCATATTGCGAAGGACCGAGTGTTCTAGCAACGTAGATAATCACAATACCGCTGATGAGTACTCGAGAGAAATTCGCGAGAACGTTAAAGAAGGTGAAACTGGAGATGTGTTTTACTATACTTTCTCTATCCATTTTTTCTTTATCTCCGGGAGAACAGAATGAGGTCTTCTTGACCTTAAACGAAAGCACATGCATGCCATTAACATTGACATATGGGCTCTTTTCTATTTCTGCATAGAATATAGACTCAAGTTCAATGTACTGAGAAGTATAGCAAATTCTGATGTAGTGTCAATCATAGTTGTGGGAAAAGGAGCCTACGTCAGGTGTTTGGCATACAAAGGGCAGTTGACATGTTCGCAGGGGTGTATATATTTGTTTTATGAAATTGAAGGCTTTGATAAGAGAAATCGTCGAGTCCCGATACCTGATATACTATCTTACATTAGGATTCGGGCTGATTTTCCTGATCTACGGATTTGTTACGCCAAGAACGTATCTCGCAAAAGGTCAGGTGTTGCCACAAATGGACATAAGTGGACTTGCAGATATTTCGGGATCGTTCGGTGGTTTTGCTGACCAGGAATCACGGCTTATGCGTATAGCAAGAGCCGCAGGACTGTCGCTCGGTTATTCGGCATCCGATATCATTGCAGCAATATTGACAAGTCGCACAGTCATGGAGGCAGTGGTTCTTGATTGTGATATATTTGACAACTACCGCATCAGAGAAGGCAAGATGGAAGATGCCCTGGAACAACTAGAATCCTTGACGAATGTGCACATAACAAGAGAAGATATAGTGGTAATTGAATGCAAGGGCAAATCACCACAACTTGCCGCGCGTTTGGTCAATTCCTACATTGCGAACCTCGATTTGTTCTTAAGAGAAAAGAGCATGTCGAAAGGAAGGAACACGCGTCTTTTTATTGAGAAACGCCTTATTGAAGTAGAGCAGGATCTCACGACTGCTGCGGAATCACTGAAATCTTATCAAGAACGAGCTAGAGTTATTGTCCCAGACGAAGAATTGAAAGCGGCGGTCGACGCATACGCCGAACTCAAGGCACAGCTGTTTGCGAAAGAAGTAGAATCTGACATTATTGAGCGATATTCCAGCGAAGATTCTCCCTATTATGCATCATCGAGGGTTGAGGTGGACGCAATAAGAGAGAAATTGAACGAATTGGAATCGCGGGGAATCGTAAAAGAAGGCTTTGGCGTTGGTTTCGGTGTCTCCTTTGCAAAAATTCCTGAAGTTATGCAGGAATACTTCAAAAGGTACCTGGACCTGCGGATCCAGGAGGAAGTCTACGCTTTCTTGAAACAACAATATGAACAAGCCCGTATCATGGAAGCAAAGGATACTCCGATAGTGACCATTTTGGACCGGGGGCAAGAACCCGAACGCAAACACTCTCCAAAGAGACTCATGCTTCTTGTGATCGGGATTATCATTGGACTATCTGCAGGGATTGCAAACTGTATAGTCACCATAATTGCGAAAGATTTCTTTGCAAAAGGTGATAGAAAATTGATTCTGCGGGAACTCAAGAATACTGTAATGGCTGATATCCGGACCGTTGTTCGTGTTCTTTTCCGCCGCAAAAAGTAGCTTTGGTTCTTATCCATCAAAATGATGCAAATTAACATCCTTGATTATCTAAAGTTGTTAGTCAAATACAGAAAACTGTTGCTGTGCAATCTTTTCATCATTATTGCGATTTCAATTGTGCTGTCCTTGATCTGGCCCTACAAATACAAAGCAGTAGCGAAATTCATTCCGTCTTACAACGTACAAACACCTTTCTCTGAACTTCGTAATGTTGGTACTCCTGATTTATTTTGGATGCTTGGAGGTGGAGTATTCGTCTCAGATATTTACGTTGGTATTTTGCAGTCCCGTACACTGATGGAGGATGTCGTCAATAAAACAGGTCTTATGCAAGTTTTCAAGCGAAGGCGAATTGAGGATGCAATAGAGGATCTGGAAAAGAGCAGTTCAATAGTGATCACTGATGAGCAGGCTATAACTGTAACAGTGTTCATGCCGGATCCAGAGCTGGCAGCATTAGTCGCAAATACCTGGGTTAATTCACTCGATTTGAGAAGTCAAGCGATAATCAGTGAACAAGGTTCTCGCCACGTATTATTCCTGAGAGATCGACTGCTTGATCTTGCACGGCAGCTGGATAGCTTGAGCGACTCTCTGGCAGTTTTTGAAAGCAAGCATAGAGTTTTCTCAATGAACGAAGAGACCAAGGCGGCGGTTGATGTATATGCGGAACTGGCTGTGCAGCTTCTGCAGAGGGAAATTGAGCTGATGAAGTGGAAAGATGCAGGTACAGACCTACCGATACGAAGGTCGATTGAGCTGGAGATTGAGAATTTGCAGAAAAAACTTGAAGAAATTGAGAATAATTGGACTGGGGGTATAATCGCAAATGCCCCTTTAAGTAAACTTCCATCTCTGCAACTGGAACATGCGAGCATGTCACGAAAGAAGGCTGTGCTCGATTCTCTGAGTAGCTATTTGCTGCTTGAATATGAAATTGCCAATCTAAAAGCTTTATCCAATACGCCGACGCTTATTGTGATTGATGAAGCTATTCCGCCAGAAAAACGAACATGGCCAGCACGTGCAAAGATTGTTCTCATTTCAACTCTTTTTGCGGTGCTGAGCAATATGATGCTTGTGCTTGCTTTAGAGAACCGAAAACTCAGATGGAGCGTCTGAGGCAGTATTTGCGGAATCCCAAATACTGGTTGTATGTTTCATTAATGCTGTTGTGCGTACTAACCATTTGTTACCATCAGATTGAGATAGCATTAAAAATATTCCTTCCTATTACTGTAGTTCTTATTTTTAGTAACATAATCGATTTTCCTCGCTCTCTCGTTTTTGCTGTTGTATTTTCGTGTATTTTATCGCTAATAATAGTAGATTATCAAGTACTTCCTGGATATTCATTCCGGCTTGGCCTCTCAGACACTATCATCTATGTCCAGGTAATTCTGCTTATGATTTATCTAACGTTAAATCCTCGTGTGCCTCGATCAAGAGACTTTTTTCGGTATCCTATCGCACTCTTTTTCTTGGCTGCGATCATATCACTCATTGTGGCATCAGATAGAGTCGTCAGTATTTCGTACTTGTTGTTATTGGTGACAGGATATCTACTATACCGGTACATCGTGGTGGTTTTTAACACAGAAAAAGATGTTGAATTGTTGACATGGGTATGTATAGTAGCCCTCGCTTTTATTGTCGTTAGGGCACTCGCAGTTATGTCGGCTGGTGACCCTCAGGCACGCGCGGGGATATTTCTTGCAAGTAGGACAGGTTTTGTTTTTTCGGGACCAAATGGCCTTGCAGGTATCATGGTGATGTTGCTTCCCTTTACTTTTATGGCGTTCTATTACAGAAAGTGGATAGTGAAGGTTGGCGTATTGCTGGTATTTCTAGTTGGAATCTATCTATTGACTAGAACATATTCTCGTAATGGTTACTTATCGTTTATGTTGAGTATTCTCGTAATGGCTGTGCTGTTAGCGAAGATGAAGGGGCGTTTTGCGCTAGTATCACTTGTTGTCTTGGGTATTCCTGTCCTTTTTGTTGGGACCTCTGTCCTACTTCGTCTATTCAGTGTTACGATGTTTCGGCTTGATCCAAGTGCGTTACTACGATTGGTGATGTGGAAATCTGCTATTAACTTATTTGCCGAATATCCACTAACCGGTGTGGGGATTGCGAACTTCTATCATGCTACTCGTGTCGTCCGTATCGGTTTCTGCCATAACCTTTATCTCAATTCATTCGCAGAAATGGGATTAATTGGGGGCACAGCAGTTTTGGCTTTGCTGATAATGATATTCTGGCAACTCTTTGGCACATTTAGAGTTTTAAGGGTGGGGTTTAGTAAATATCTGAATGTTTGTCTTATCGGGTCGTGGGTAGCTTTCTTTACGAATCATATGTTTGATCAGGTTTGTTTCTTTGTTGATAGAACATCCGAAATGAAATTCTTCTGGCTCCTGATGGGGCTGACTGCCATTTTTCTCATCAGTACACGTAAGCCCAATGTGAAACAAGATGCACATTCATAGGGAAGTGGAGTATTAGAATAACAAGTCGTAGAACCTTCCGAGGTCGATTGAAAAAGATCATCTGCTACGACATTCTATCTTGACTTTTAATAATCTATAAATGCAAGAGGGCCTAAACATCTTTGAAGATGATTTTTGGCAGATAAATGACGCACTCAACCGCCTCCTGCAGGGAACAAATGCCCGCACTATTCTCCTGATCGACAAGGCTGGTCAGCTCATTACATCTTCCGGAGACACGGCAGAGCTTGATACATCATCATTTGCAACACTTTCTGCAGCTGACTTTGCGGCAACGAGCCAACTTGCATCACTCATTGGTGAAAAAGAATTTTCTACACTCTTTCATCAGGGCGAAAAAGAGAATATCTACGTGTGCCTGATTGCGAATCGTGTTATTCTCGCAGTGATTTTTGACCGGCGTACGACGCTCGGGTTGATACGGATCAAGGCGCGAAATACCGCTGCAGAACTGGAACGGATATTCACGGAAATATTCACAAAACTTGAGCACGAAGCCGGTCCGACTGAAGAAATTGGTTCTGATTTCACCAAGGCTGCTGAAGAGGAGCTCGACAAGCTCTTCGGCTTCTGATATGCGCAGAGTACGCAGAGCCTTACCGCAGATGCCGCAGAACACACGAGGCTGCTACCTTTGGGGTTTAGGATTTAGAGTTTAGGATTTGAGTCATATATGGCCTTAATTAATTACGCATCACGGGAAATAAACGCAAAGATTGTCTACTACGGTCCTGGGCTTGGTGGTAAGACAACCAATATCAAGTATATCTATACCAAGCTGAACCCAGCGATCAAGGGAAAGCTTATCAGTCTTGCCACAGAGCTTGACCGGACACTTTTCTTTGATTTCTTGCCGGTTGACCTCGGCACGATACGGGGTTTTAAGACCCGCTTCCACCTCTATACCGTACCGGGTCAGGTATTTTATAACGCATCTCGGAAATTAATACTCAAAGGTGTTGATGGCATTATTTTTGTTGCGGATTCTCAGATCGAGCGATATGACGAGAACATTCTTTCCTTTGAGAATATGCAAGAGAATCTGGAGACCTATAGTCTCTCGCTCACAAAGATACCCCTTGTTATTCAGTACAATAAGAGAGATTTGCCGAACATAACGCCGGTTGAGGAGTTACAGAAGATCCTCAATCCGCAGAGCAAGTATTCGTATTTTGAATCAGTCGCGACCCAGGGGATTGGTGTATTCGAAACGCTCAAAGAAGTATGTAGGTATGTCCTTAAGGCATTGGCTTGATCTCGGCTAGCTGAATAGCATGTCATCTCAAATATGCGATCGTTGTAACAGGGTGGTGAACCCGGGTGAACTTTTGTATCGCGTTTCTATCAGAGTCCGTGCTGATTTCGATGGTATTATTAAAATTAACGCTAAAGAGATTAACCTTAAAGAGGAATTTGAAAAGATACAATCAGTACCAGAAGACCTTCTCGAAGAAGAGGTCTACCGAGAATTTGATTTCACCCTCTGCCCGCGGTGTAAGGAGATATACTGCGCAAATCCACTCCATTTGCCACTTGGTAGAACGTGAACTATACTTAAGTATCGAAAAAGAGGAGTGTTTGTCGGCCGTGTAACAGTAGTACGTTAGGCCAGGGAAAGCATGTCTTTTATACATCTTCACAATCATACCGAGTATTCGTTGCTTGACGGAGCCATGAAGATCGACCGGCTCACTGAGCTTACCGCAAAGTACAAGATGCCGACCGTTGCCATTACTGATCATGGTAATATGTTCGGTGCAATCGAGTTCTACAAGAGCGCACACCGCCGGGGCGTCAAACCGATCATTGGCATGGAGACGTATATAGCACCGCGTTCTCGTAAAGACCGGACAAAGAACTTACGGATACCAGAATCATCGTTTCACATAACACTGCTGTGCAAAGATGAGACCGGATATCGGAATCTCATAAAGCTCTCGTCAATTGCCTTTCTCGAGGGATTTTACTATAAACCGAGAATTGACAAAGAAATCCTCGGGTTTCACCGTGCTGGTCTCATCGGTCTGTCTGGTTGCCTGAAGGGCGAAGTTCCCTACCTGCTCGGTATGGGAGACCGAAACGGTGCGAAAAAGGCACTATTAGAATATCAGGAAATATTCGGTCGTGATAATTTCTATGTTGAGATCATCAGACTCGGGGTCAAACGAGAACAGGCGATTCACAAAGAGTTGATTGACCTCGCAAAAGAATGTGATGCACCGCTCGTGGCAACCAATGACTGCCACTATTTTTATCCTGAAGATTACAAGGCACATGATGTCCTTCTGTGTATTGGTACCAAGAAGACGTTGTCAGACCGGGAACGACTTCGCTTTGAAACAC
>Ga0111198_1059_pt1 | contig 13346 bp, 10 predicted proteins | sample DeeMarSWOR324_28_FD_80370 | JGI IMG/M metagenome (GOLD analysis project Ga0111198, IMG submission 80370) | candidate division WOR_3 bacterium SM23_60
GAATGACAAAAAGGACGCCGAGATGGCGGAACTGGGAGACGCGGCGGACTCAAAATCCGCAGTGCTGAAAGGCGCGTGGGGGTTCAACTCCCCCTCTCGGCATTCCTTTAGGCGACAGGAAATAGAATACAGGAATTAGTGAAATCCTAAATCCTAATATCTAAATTCTAAACAAATTCAAATACCAAAATCCAAATGACAGAAAGAGTGTGTTTGGGAAATTGGAATTTCGTGCTTGTAGTCGCTTGATTTATCAAGCATTTTTAGCCCAATAAATTGGACAACTACAATTAGTTGACAACCAATTAACGCCGAGATCAGTGGATTTGACGCCTTCGGCGTCAAACAGTCCAATTATATAGTTTTACGTCTTTTAATTTCACATTGAATTTCAACGATGGCGTGCGGTCGACTTCAATGCCCTTTTGTTTGGCATCGACCATGAATTCAACAACTCCCTCCTCATCGAGGTTCAACTTGGATAACGGAACGGCCAATTCTCCAATTTTGTCAATGTTGCATTCAACCTCTTCGGTCTTGCAGAACGCTACTTCAAATGCTTTGGGTTTGAAGAACTTGATGTGATAGTCATATGCCGCAATATCTTCGTCCTCGGTATCAAATCTAATGTAGAGATTTTCGTCATCAAAGCCGCAATAGACGCGAGAGAACAGGCCAGCAAACCGATGCATAGTACCGCCCATGCGCTTGATATCTACGTAGCCAGCACTGTACCATTCATAGTAGTTGGTAAGCCGTCCATCGATTACCGGGCTGATCTTGTCTATTGGTTGGCAAGAAAAAGTCTCGGTTCTTTGCTGTATTGGGGAATACAGATCAGCTGGTGGTTCCTCACCGATTTTTTCATAAATCCAAATAGCATTCATCCGAAACAGCTCATCAAATATGGCAGTAGTGGCAGAAATGTGCCCCGAACCGAACCACCAGTAGTAGTCGCTGCCCTCCAACATGTAAAAACGGTTCCATATTGTTTTGTCTGTTACATTCTTGGCAACTAATTTTTGCCGAACGTCCTGTACCATTTTCCAGCCGATGTGGTCCTCAGGTTGCCCAATCCAGATATTGAAGTTCGCGCCAATCCAAGAACCAGGAAACACGCCAGGTAACTCGTTCTTCACCCCGTTTTCATTGAGGAAGCGTGATACGGTTGTTGTTGGAATGGTCTGTTTGACCAATTCGCCGTAAAGTGTATCGAAGAATTCGGTACCATCATTGGCGTATGCTTCCCAAGCATTCTCGCCGTCGAGTATTATTGGCGCGATAAATTTGTCATCCGAAGGCAGCTGAGTGCTGATCTGCTTAATTCTCTGTACAAAATCATGTGAAGCTTTTCCATGGTCCCAGTTATAGTACGTGAATCCTATTAAGTCTGAGATGATATGATCTCTGAATATAAGATTGACATTGTTGCACTTCCACGGACTGTAGATTAGCGTAGGACAATTAGGTACACCGTTTTCGTGTCGATAAATCGAGCGACGCAGGCTGCGCGCCAGGATTCCTTCATCCGTGCCAATCCATTCGACGCCATGCTTAGAAAGTATGGGTAATAGCTCGTGGCATACACTGCCCTCTGAGGGCCAGACGCCTTGCGGCTTACGGCCGAATATATTCTCAAAGACTTCCAGTCCTTCAGTGATTTGCTTTTCAGCGTCTTCGGGATGATTGAATCTGAAAGGAAGGTCAAGGTTTGGCGTTGCTACCTTCGCGAGTTCGCTGTCAATTAGTAGCGGCAATATAGGATGATACATCGGGGATGTGGTAAGCTCGATCTGCCCGGATTCAAAGGCCTTCTTGTATTCATTAAATATATCACCAATTATCTTATTCTCGAGATTAATGATTCTCTCTTTGTCTTCCTCTCTGAAGTTCTTTCCTTTCTCAAACAGATCTTTTATCTCGTCACGGAAAATCGGGTCGATCCAGACAAGGTTTGACCAAACTTGCAGGTCCCGCCATTCAGCGAGTTTGAACATCTGTGCTATCGTGGGTAATTCCTCATCGACAATATTCTTGCCACGTTTCAGAAGCAGTGAGAGGTAACGTGGATAGGGGCCTATCATCTTATCCCAATTGGCGAGGAAAAAGTCGCGTAGTATCTGAATTTTCTCTTCTTCGTTGAGGTCTTCTGGCTTTTTCTTGAACAACAGGAACTGTTCATCAGTTATCTGCCCAGACATGTAATCTTTTATCTGCAGCAACAAGGAGGGCGTGAAATTGAATGTCACCTGGATCTCAGGAAATTTCTGGACGTGTTTCAGCATGTCGAGATAATCCTTAAGGCAGTGTAATCTAACCCAGGGCAACGGTAAGATGTTGTCATCGGGTTTGGAGTATATAGGCTGGTGGAAATGCCAGAGAAAAGCGACGGCTATGTTATTGTACATATTATATGGAATTTGGCACGGCAATGTTAGATTGGCGCATGTGTTTTAGTTTTCGAACAAGTTATTGGCTAAAATAACCCAAATAAAAGCGCGCGTCAGCCGCAACGTCACTTGGTGGCTCTTTTTCCAAAAGCTCTTCTAGAACCTCTTTAGACTTTTCGGTCTCACCGAGCACTCCCAAGACGCGGCCGTAAGCGAGTACGCCATAATCATGCAGTGGAGATTTCTCATCACGTGTGAGTTTTTCATAGTATTTTAGTGCTCGCTCGTAATCCTTGAGCCCCTCAGCCGCGCTGCCCGCACCCATCAATGCTGATGGACCGAGTAAATAGTCATTCTTCGCTGCAGCAAGGAATCTATCAAAATATTCCAGTGATTCACTAAATCTGCCAGTATGATAAGTGATAACGCCCATGTAATACAGCCCTATCTTGCCGGGACGTGTGTTTTGGTATTTTTGTGTTAACTCAAGCAGCGTGGCTTGGGCTTCCTGTATTCTGCCTGCCGACATTAGACCCAGTACCTGGGTGTGCATTAAATCCGCTTGAGGGTTGCTCTGTTCTCCGCGTCCGACAAAAAAGATTACCAGAATGACTGCAACAAGCGCACCAACGCCGATAATCACCGACTTTTCCCTGTGCCGCACGACATACTTCATCAACTTTTCCATCGTGCTTTGAAATTCGTCTTCTTTGTAATGTCCTCGTTTGATTTGTTTCATAAAAGCTCCTTAGATCCGCCTGCGCGGAAATTCATTACCGCAGGTTTTCTTATTCCGCACCTTTTAGATTCTACTCTCTGGTTTTCCAGTAAGCTGCGCACTGTGTACGCATTGCTCATTAACTATCCACAATGCCGCGCCAGAAAAGGTACGGAATGCTGAATTCTAAAATTGCATTATACAACAAATGCAAGTAGAATTCACATACCCCTGACCCGATTCGAACGGGTGGCCTGCGGTTTAGGAAACCGCTGCTCTATCCTGCTGAGCTACAGGGGTAAAGGGGACACCCCCTTTTCTCTATTCGATTTTTGTACAACATCAAAAATCGCATGGAGGCCGCATATCCCCCGACCACCGGCGGTCCATGACGCCGTACATTCATGTCTAGCCGTGTTCGGTACTCCTCTCATACGTTTTGTCCATCCACTATAAGATCGTCGGCGGCCAAAAAGAAATGCGAGCACCGGTTCTAACTGATAACAGATGACTGCTATCTGATAAAACAGATAGCAAATGCTGTCTCGGCTATCTCGTATCTGTTATCAGTAGATTATAGTGATTTTGACGGTTTAGTCAATTGCGATATGGAGGCGATACCTTGGATTCACAAAGGACCCACAAAAAGTTAAAAATGCTACGCCTGTCCCCGCCTTATCACTTTCCCTGCAATGATTGGTGATAGCAGCAGGCCCAGCAAGAAGAAAGGCCATGTTCTTCCCGCAAAAATATTATAATCTGCAATCAATGCGGATAAAGAGTTACCCATGACCAGGCTGCCAAATGTGAACTCGAAGGCCATAGTGAGTAACAGCCAAAGAAAGCCGATCTCGATTGTATCGCTACGCTTGTATGGAACCTTTGTGTTTCTTAGGAAGATATAGGCGATGGCGAAGGTGTATGCTAGTCCAACTGGAAGGAGCAAGGCGCGCGCCAAGGTAAAATTCAAACCAGTAGCCGGAATGAAAACAGCTTCTCTGAATATGGCGAAAAGAATGGTAATGAATGCAAGAATGACCCATACAACGAAAGATTGCACAAAAATATTGCGCCACATAAAAACCCCTACTTACAGTATATGCTCCTTTGCCTGACCAAAGTACACATTGAAGTTGGTTTAAGGTTGTTAAGAAATCATTTCTGCATCTTACCTTTATTCGCCGGTCAAGGCTTTTTGAACCGCAATCATTATGCATTTACTGCTTCCAGTAGCACCGGTGACAACGTCGACCTTGGGTGACTGTGCTTCGATAATCCGGTCGACGGTCTCGCGCGCTTCATGGTCAGGCGATGAACGTTGCTCAGTGATTTTAATGCCTGTAATGTGATGATCTTGCACAGTGACCTCAAGTTTGACATTGACCAGGAAATTACCAAATTCACCCGCGTATACACTGTCCTCGATTTGGGTAAGATCTACGTCTTCGATTACCTTGCTGTCTATCACCTTAACCATCTGGCGGGCTCTCAATAAAAAGACTACGCCGAGAATTATGATGATCAAAGCAAAAATGCCCAATCCGATTAATATTTTTTTCCATATTTTCATTAAACATCCTCGATTTTTGTAGTATAGATATTACAAATAAAAGGTTGCATGTCAAGATAATTAGTTGTGTTAATAGCTACTCATCTCGTTGACAATCCGAAGGTCATCAGTATAATATGGCAACAAGGTGATTAAAGGGGGTAATGAATGAAATACTTCTTCCTTTTTGTCGCACTGCTGTTTTTTATTCTCGGTCCCGCAAGCGGCGAACAGCAGAAATCTCCTGAGGGTATGACAAAAGATGAATTGCTCAAGGAGATGGAGGGTAACTGGGTTGGTCATGGAGCAGGAGAGGAAGTACGGTTCCGTGATCCTAACGGTCTGCTGATTCTTACGGTCAAGCATAAAACTGAATTTTTCTTTCATATCGACGGAGAAGGTAAGATTGAAGGCGAAGGTACCATCGAGTATGATTTGGAGCGGAATACGACCGGTTTGGACAATTTGGCAGCGACTGTGAGAGGTTTAATGGGATTGACACCCATGCCGAGTGCGCCGGGTTCTGGGCCGCAGTCAGGTGTTGCGGGTAAGATGGGTGGACAGGCTATGGATGCTCCAGGCGTTACTCAGATTCAATACGATGCACCACATTTGAAATATGGCAAAGAAATACGTCGTTTCAAGTTTACCGGACGAGTTGAGGATGGAAGATGGGTAAAAATCGACAAGGATTTAAATTATGCCGGCAATGATATCAAGACAAACGAAAAACTAATGTATCTTGATGAGGTACTTAATTTTACAGCGGTTGACGGTACGCCAAATAACACGCTCATCGCTGAATATGAAGTAAATAAAGTGAAAGAAGAAGCTACTTTCCCGTGCTGGTCGCCGTTTCTCAAGGAACCGGGCATATTGAGAAGTGGCCCGGGCGGGATATGGGTGGTGGATTTCCAGGAGCAGGGCACGCACCGTAACGAAGTGCGTGTCTGGGAAGAATACGGGTATATCTGGATGGCCCGCAAGGCAAACTAAATAGCTGTTACATAGCGGCTTTTATGAAGTGACGCAGTTTGATAATTTGGCATTTCTGCAGACTGTGGTTTGACGAAAAGTTGCTTTGGAAAGTCAGAAATGTCAAACCCTGCTACGACAACCTATGTCCACTCGATCTCTTCCGCTTCTTCGAACAGATAATCGTGAAACCTCTTGTACCGTTCACATTCTTCCTTGCCAAAGAGGATTTTACCATACTTCGGTCCGCGTTTCTTATCCGTTGGCACGAACAATACCAGCCTATCATCGAATACATCAAAATCAAGTGATTCAATAGTCGCTACACCCCTTTTCAACGTAGGAGTATGATCGATTGTCTTCTTAAAAATGTACTTTATCTTGATTCCGGCTTCTTGTTGTCTGGACATGACGTTGCGCAGCTGGGTTAATTCTTCCTGAGTGTCAATGATGAATATTCTGGTGATACTTGCTTTGTTGACCCTAATTTTTGCGCGTTCTATTTCATGATACAAAGCGCTGTAAGATCGGCCCCAGAGTACATCGGGACTTACATAGCTTGTCGCAAGAACCCTGTGTTTGATTCGCCATAGGAGTTGTATGACCACGTCGATCACACGTTCATTCGGTATTGTGGTCGTACCGTAGCGAAGGACTTGCGCAAAATCCCATGTGTCCTGGTGTTTTTGGGCAATCTTCTCGGTCAGGGTGATGAAGCTAGCTTTTGAATCTCTTATATCCTGGGCATGTCGGTAAGATTCGACAAGAATAGCTACTACCATGGTGGTCATAAGACCGGTCATGACACCGAACATTCCTGCAAGATCACTCGTCCGAGCGGAAACGGCATATGATATGTAACCCACTACCACACCAGCTGCAATCTCGACTGCTTTGCTGATGAATTCTCCCTTTAAATCCATCACTCCTCCCTATTTACATAACGGCCAATCTTATATATCTCCACACATGTTTATTAAGAGTATTATTACATTATATTGTACAAATACTTTGCTGTCAATCGAAAGTTTTTTCACACAGAGAAAATTCGCGTATTTCTAAGCCCGATTACTTTGGACGTCTTTGTTCTTCTTGGAGCTTTTTCCAGTACTTCTGCGTCATTCGGTCTTTTCCGTGTCGCGATTCAAGATGGTTGATTAGCATCTCTGCTTCAGCAAAATTCCGGGTGGCGATTAAGACGTCAATGAGCCCAAGTGTAGCGTTATAGTGGTATGGATGTATTTTTAGAATACTGGAGAAAATTTCATAAGCACTGTCGTATTGACCAGCCCAAAAATAGGCGCATCCCAGATTATGACGGTTTGCGACATCGGCTGTATCCTGCTGGTACAAACGCTGAAACATCGCTAAGGCCGAGTCGTCTTGTGCGATATTGTGATAAAGCACACCAAGTTTGGCCAATGTCGCTGGTTCGCGCGGATTGATGTCGTATCCTTTACGTAGATTGTCTAAGGCCAGGTCAGGCTGGTTGAGGTTGAGGTATTCCATTGCGATACTGTAATAACGGCGCCAGTTTTCAGGGTCATGCTGCGCGGCTTTTTCATAGTTTTTGACTGAATTTCGGTAATCTTCCGTGTCGTGATAATACCGCCCAAGTATTTCGTAACCATAGGCAGTGCCGGGGAGTTCTGTCCTGGCACCGAGGATATCATCAAAGCGTCTCACACCTAATTGCGGGAGGTGTTGTATTACAAACCACGGTAAAGAGAGCAAGAAAACGAGCAGTCCGACTGTAGTAAGCAACTGGGATCTTATGCGCGTCCTGGGTGCTACTTGTGTTGCCAGATAGATCACCGCAGCGACTCTCCACACAAACGCGGTTACGCCAAGATCCCAATCGCGTGCTAGACCGAGAGGCGTGTTGAAGAACAGCACAAATAATATAAACGGAATACCAAGGGATAGAATAAGTTGCAGGTTTTGATCATGCGAGAATGACTCGCTTTCTCTCCATATGAAAATGAACGCGGTAATTACTAAGAAAGTAGGCAGGCCCAGAAATAGTAGGTTAAAAATGTCTAACCAGTGGCGGATGTTGATTACTGACTGGATATAATGCTGGCCCGTGTGTTCGGAGAAGGTGGTGATTGACGCTGCTACTTCAGTAAAAAGCTGACCGGGTGTCATTCCGGCGACAAAGCTGAATAATATAGTGATGACGAAAGGTAACACAAAGAAACCTAGCGAGAAGACTGATACGCGCCAGAACCGATTTTTTGCACGCGTTCTCCATAACGCATAGATGAACGATGGTACCAGGCATAGCGCCACAAGATGCAGGCAGATTGAGATTCCGAGCAAAAATGCTAACACTGGAATGTTAGGATGTTGCCTCGTGACTGTGTATAAATACAAAAGCATAGTTAAGTAAACTAATGTGTAGTTCTCTACATGTCCAAAGAAAAGTACGTTGGCGCCGAAGCCGAGAAATGTAAAGAGGACGAATGGTATGTACTCCCGCTTAACGCTCCGTGTGAAGTACAATAGAATCGTAACGGCTGGAATGACACAGGTCGTATTGACAATATGGTAGGTGGTAGCGCCGCTCTTGGCCGACACGGGTAGTGCGATATGGACCGCTCGGTAGATTAGCATCGTCAGCACTTCGGCATATTTGATCGGCAGACCAGTGATTATGTCTCTCTGGAAGAAATATCCATCTCCATAAAAAGGAACCTTCTCGCGTAAGAATATGACCATGAGTAACATAGCGCAGGCGAAGAAAATGTAGTACGATTTTTTAGGTATTTTCTCAATGAAGCGAAGTAAACCCGGTCTGAAAAGTGAAATACATATGATCATGACAAGTGCAAGGTGTGCAATCAGCAGCTCGGCCGGGAAATACGTGTTCACCGAGAACGCCCAGAAAGAGGTTTTGCTGACAATGCCAAGCGCTGGCAGGAAATAGAGAACAACGATGGTGAGCGCAACCCACCTGACGTATGAGTATTGATCGCGCTTATGGGGTGATTCTACTGACTTGTCGGATTCTCTCTTTTGCTTCGTCATAGGGTCCCTGCCATTGGGATTTGGTATATTATAGTAAGCACGCAATTCAGCGCAAGTACCGTCTCCAAACAAGGAGCTTGACAATACCTTACTTTTTGAGTAAGATATTATATGAAACTGATGACCAGATCCAGGTATGCCATTAGAGCCTTACTAGAACTGGCTAAGCAGCCGCCGGGCGAAGTTCTATCACTATCAATAATTGCCAAGCGTCAGAGGATAAAGCCAAACTATCTTGAGCAGATACTGTTCAGGTTGCGCCAGGCAAATTTGATCAAGGGCAAGAAGGGACCGGGCGGCGGCTTTTTTCTTGCACGTGATCCAAAGAAGATAAGGCTCAAGGACATATTTGATTCAGTTGGTGAAACCACTGCTCCCCTGCAGTGTCTCTTAGGCAAAGCAGACAAATATTGTGCACGTGTTACGCCTTGTCCCATGCAGGAGTGCTGGCATGAACTGAAAAGTGAGTTGGATTTATTCTTCAGCAAACATACGCTGAATGACATGTGCAGCAGAAAAACAACGTTAAAAAAGGAGTAATTATGGAAAAAGAGAGAATTTCTCATCATGAGTCGGTTAATAAACTGTATGAGAAGATAAAGAAAGACGGTATGAACAATATCTGGGACCGTTATGAGGCGCAAGGTATGGGCGGCAACCCAGATCAACGCTGTCCTTTTTGCATGGGTGGTGTGCGTTGCGACCTATGTTCAAATGGCCCATGCCGTGCAGATGTGGAAAAAGACAAGCGTGGTGTCTGTGGCATCACGGGTGACGGAATGGCGATGCGTATGATGCTGCTGAGGAATGTTATGGGTGCATCGACGTATCATTATCATACTGAACAGACGCTGAAGACACTGCGTGGAACACTCAAGGGACAAACGCCGTTTGCAATAAAAGAAGCAGGGAAGTTGAAAGCATTTGCAGAGAGGCTGGGTATTGATACATCTGGCAGTGATAGCGAGGTTGCAGCTCGTCTCTGCGATTTCGCAACCGCAGATTTCAACCGGGCCTACGACGACCCGAGCAAGATTGTCGAGGCTTTGGCTCCAGGTGAACGGAAAGAGACGTGGAGAAAATTAGGTATTTTCCCGGGTGGTATATATGGTGAAATGATGCTCGCGACAAGTTCATGCCTGACCAATGTGGATGGCTACTATGTAAGTCTCGCATTGAAGGCGATGCGGTTAAGTATTGCCATGGCCTATCAGAGCCAGATCGTTAATGAATACTGCCAGGATATTTTATATGGTGTTCCGCGACCACATAAGATGCGCGTTGATTTAGGAGTACTTGACCCTGATTACGTTAACGTGCTACCGAACGGGCACGAACCATTCCTGGGCTTTGCCATGGTCCAACTCGCACGCAAGCCCCAGTGGCAGGAAAAAGCAAAGGCAGTTGGTGCCAAAGGTCTGCGTATCATTGCAAACATTGAGACTGGGCAGGAAATGATACAACGCTGGGAAATGGATGATGTGTTTTATGGTTTTACTGGAAACTGGATAATGCAGGAGGCAATACTTGCAAGTGGCTGTATCGATCTCTTTGCGGCCGACATGAACTGCTCCATGCCGGTGGATCCAATTTACGCAGAGAAGTACAAGTTCAAGCTCATCCCGGTGAGCGAACTCGTTGCCTTCGAGGGCGTGAACGAGCGGATCAATTACATACCAGAAGAAGCAGAGAAACAGGCTGCACAACTCCTGCAGATGGCCGTGGATAATTTCAAAGACCGCAGGGCATCTATAAAGCCATTCACTGGATTACCTGTTAAGGAAGCTGTGGTTGGTTTTTCTACGGAAAGCATTCTTGATGCTTTGGGTGGCAGTTTGGAACCGTTACTTGATGCGATCAAAAAGGGCACAATTCGCGGTGTTGCCGGTTTGGTTTCTTGCACCTCGTTGCGGGATAACGGTCAAGACATACATAGCGTGCGCGTTGCCAAAGAGTTGATCAAACGAGATGTACTTGTCCTTTCAATGGGTTGCGGTAATGGTGGTATGCAGGTCGCTGGTTTGTGCAGTCCCGAGGCAAAAGATCTTGCCGGCCCCGGCCTGAAAGGTATTTGTGAAGCGCTCAATGTGCCACCAGTGCTCAGCTATGGCACATGCACTGATACGGGTCGGCTGGGTGATCTTTTAGCCGCTGTATCCCATGCCTTGGGTGATGTTCCGATTACTGACCTACCAGTCGCCGCGGTTGCTCCTGAATACATGGAGCAAAAAGCAACTATTGATGCTATTTTCGCGCTATCACTCGGCCTCTATACATATGTAAATCCAGTGCCACCAGTTACCAAGGCACCGAATTTAGTGAAGCTACTTTTGGAGGACTGCAAGAATGTTACTGGTGGTCAGTTGAATGTCGAGACCGATGCAGTGAAAGCGGTCGATAATATCGTGGCACACATCGAGGCGAAGCGTAAGAAGCTGGGACTTTAAGTCTTGGAATAATGAGGAGAAGATACAACATGAAGAAAGTAAAGAGAAAAATCATTCACATTGACGAAGACCTCTGCGATGGTTGTGGAAGCTGTATCCCTGGATGCCCAGAACAAGCGCTGCAAATCGTTGAGACTGCAAAAGGCCCAAAAGCAAGGTTGGTCAAAGAGTTGTATTGCGATGGTCTCGGAGCATGTATCGGTTCGTGTCCGACCGGCGCATTAACCATCACTGAAGAAGAAGCTGAACCTTATAACGAAAAAGCAACGATTGCGCGCATAAAAGAAAAAGCGCCTGAAATGCTAGAGACACATATCAAGCACTTGAAAGAGCATGCAGATCTATTGCCTGAACATCATACTCATGAGATGCCCAAAGGAGTTTGTGCGTGCCCATCAGCCCAGGTAATGGAATGGAAAGAGGAGAAAAAGCCGCACGACAAGAAGGTGGATATGGCGTCGGAACTGCGCCAGTGGCCTGTGCAGATTCACCTCGTCCCTCCCTTTGCGCCGTATCTGCAGAATGCAGATATCGCAATAATTGCCGATTGCGTGCCGTTCGCCTATGCCAACCTGCATCAGGATTTTCTCAAAGGCAAAGCAGTGCTGGTTGGCTGTCCGAAATTGGATGATGCTGATTATTACATCGAAAAGATAGCCCAGATCATCGAGCACGCGAAGCCAAAGAGTCTACAAATCGTCCACATGGAGGTCCCATGCTGTTTTGGATTGATGCATGTAATAAAAGAAGCCAGGAAGCGGGTAAAGAGTAACGTGCCCGTGGAGGAAGTGACAGTCAGTATAAAAGGCAAAGTCATGTAATACTAAACACCCTTCAATTCTCGATTGACAAAAGACTTTTAGTAGCTACACTAATACGTAGCAGTCATTTTTTTCACGTATACAACAAACAAGGAGGCGGTATGAAGTGGGTTATGTGTTTGGTATTGTTGCTGGGTTTGGTGGGGCACGCCCAAGTTGCAGAGTGGGTTCACCGATATCCTGGATATGGACCATCAGGTGCATATGACATCGCGGTCGATAATGCAGGTAATGTTTACGTGACGGGTTGGGGAAATTATCCCAGTCGTTCGGCCGACTTTCTCACCATTAAGTATAACGATGCCGGTGATACGCTATGGGTGCGTTACTACGATGGTGGGGCTAACTTTTATGATTTTGCGACAGCTTTGGCAATTGACGATTCAGGTAATGTGTATGTGACTGGCAGAAGCATAGCGTCGGGCAGTGACTACGATATTGCAACGGTAAAATACAATAATGCCGGCGTCGAGCAATGGGCTGCACGCTACGATGGACCCATGAATAGTGACGATGAGGCATATGATGTTGTGCTTGATGATGCAGGAAATGTATATGTCACCGGGGTGGCGTCGGCCACGCCGGGCGCTCATTACATTACAATTAAATATGAAAGCACAGGCGATACAGCGTGGACTGCTTTGTACGGTGGTCCTGACGGCATGGGTTGTGTTGCTAACGCGCTTGCATTAGACGCATCGGGTAATGTCTATGTGACGGGAAGCGGCTTCTCGATGGGCACAGCCAACGACTTTGCCACTGTTAAATACGATTCCCAAGGTAACGAGGAATGGGTTGCGACTTACAATGGGTTAACAGCTTATGCAGACGATGAAGCCAATGATATCGAAGTAGTCAGCGGATACATATATGTAACCGGCGAAAGTGAGAATGCTTCGTTTAATCCTGATTGCTTTACCATCAAATACAATAGCGCAGGTGACACAGTGTGGACGGCACGCTATGATGGGTCTGCCAACGCATATGATAGAGGATACGCACTTGACGTTGATGACAGCGCTAATGTGTTCGTGACCGGGGTGAGTTTTGACACCTACACACAGAGTGACTATATGACGATCAAGTATAACAGTTCAGGGTTGATTGATTGGCAGGCACGATATAATGGCCCGGACAGTGCCGCTGACCAAGCCTCTGCCATCGCACGTGATAGCCAGGGAAACATTTATGTCACGGGAAGAAGCTACGCCAGCGGCCCCTACACTCCGGAAAATGACTATCTGACGGTGAAATACAATTCCTCGGGAGTAGAGCAATGGAGTGCCCGATATGATGGTACCGGACACACCCAGGATTACGCACACGCAATTGCCGTCGATAACGCAGGCTATGTCTATATCACGGGTGAGAGCATCGGGACCACCAGTTATGAAGACGTGGTGACGATAAAATATG
>Ga0111198_1060_pt1 | contig 13030 bp, 11 predicted proteins | sample DeeMarSWOR324_28_FD_80370 | JGI IMG/M metagenome (GOLD analysis project Ga0111198, IMG submission 80370) | candidate division WOR_3 bacterium SM23_60
GTGTTTGACCCCCAGCAGTATCCCAAAATCATGGATGCACTAAAGAATCGTGCCCTCACTGCGGATATGCGGTTAGGCCTTGCACAGCAGGCATTTGATTACATCGCGTGGTATGATGCGATTATTGCTGGCTACTTTGCTCGGACATTGAATGAGACAGAATATTTCTCGAGGGCGGCAAAGAGATTCATCCCCATGCGCTACGGAGAGAATCCACACCAGAAAGCCGCATTCTTCCTCAATCCACTGCACCAGGAGGATTTTAAGATTCATGGCGGAAAACAGATTTCGTACAACAACATACTCGATGCCGAAGTCGCATTTGGCGCCGTGCGCGAGTTCGATGAACAGATTGCCTGTGCTGTTATTAAACATCAGACGCCGTGCGGTGTCGCAATTGGCGCAACGCAGGCTGAGGCTTATGAGCACGCATACGCGGCCGACTCTTTGTCAGCGTTCGGCGGCATCGTCGGTCTCAATCGGACAGTCGAGGTGAGTACTGCTGAACGTATAAAGAAACATTTCTTTGAGGTTGTTATTGCCCAGAACTATCAGCCCGAAGCACTGGAGATATTGAAGACAAAAAAGAACCTGCGTGTTGTTCAAGTTTCACCAAAATTACTGGAACGCATAGTATACAAGCCGGTGTTCAGTGGTATCCTCGTTCAGGAACGCGACCAGGTTGATTATGAAGAATGGGAAATACCGACCAAGCGAGCGCCAAATGATTATGAAACTGAGGCGCTCAAGTTCGCATGGAAGGTCGTGAAATGGACAAAGTCGAATTCCGTTGTTTTCGCAGTGAAAGACAGAACCGTTGGCATTGGTGCTGGTCAGACATCACGGGTTGGAGCCGTTGAGATTGCGCGGCGCCTATCACCAGCAATGAATGCACGGATTGTCATGGCATCAGATGCTTTTTTCCCGTTCAGAGATGGAATTGATACCGCAGCACATGGTGGGGTGACTGCGGTTATCCAGCCGGGTGGCTCAAAACGTGACCAGGAAGTGATTGACGCGTGCAATGAGCACGGCATGGCAATGGTGTTTACACACACTCGGCACTTCCGTCACTAGTATTCACGAGTGACGGAAACCCTAAACCCCAATTTACGGAAGATGGGTAAAGGTAAGGACACTCGAGAATTTAATTTTTCCAGCATCTTACCCTGGCCTATCTTCCATTGATCAAGGTTGGGAATTTAGAGTTTTGGATTTCCTTAGGATTTGGGGTTTAGGATTTGGGATTTGCTAGAGAATTCCCCACACCCCGACTTCAAAGAACGTGTCACTTCTGTTGTCACCTGCACGATGTTCGTAGTTGTCAATGCTTCGGGTGCCAACGACGCCGCGCGCGTGAATACGTTTCTCTAACGAGTAGTTGACGCCAACACTGAATTCAATTCTTTTCTCAACCGTGCCTGAGGGGAATGGTGGGTGTATTGAGCCACCTTCTTCTTCATAGGGCAGGAAAATGCTTCCTTCCCCTTTTCGTATGTGTGAGAGGGTGACAAAGGGGTGGACATCATACGCACTGAAGTACGTAACCGAGACACGCAGTTCATCAGCATCATTGCCAAGCGGGTTTCCGAGCGGTCGATTATTCCGATGCCATACATTTATCGGATACCGCTGCGTGTACACCCATTTGTTAACCCGTGTATAGTGTGTTTTGAAGAGGAAACTGTGCGCTAAAACAGTTTTCATACCGACGGTAAAGGCAAGTTTGTGTGGGTACGGTCTATCAGGATTATCTTCGTACTGATAGTCATCAATGAGGACATCAGTGTAGGCGAGGATATTGAACAGACGTATTTGACCGTCAATGCGCCACATAACATTATCATCTCGGTCAATTCCCCACTGTGAAATGTAGTAGGGAAACAAGAAATTCAAGTATACTGGCTCCAGTGTGTTTCCCCAGAGAATGGCTTCGGAAAAGCCGAGCTTAAGAAATCCTTTCAGATTGAGTCCGATGCGATGCTGCGCGAGGTAGCGTTGCTCTGCAGCATCGATAATCGTGAACAGCGTATAGAATTCATAGTACCGGCCCGGAATGGAGATGAAGTATCCATCATACCCTTCTGGATCCGCCGAGAGCAGAAGATTAGTGTTGTCCGCATACCCGAGCACGAAGTTCCTGCGTCCGATTTCAGCATGCAGTTTGCTCGTTGTGAATTTCATGAGACCTTCATGCAGGTAGACCTGAAAGTCATTCCAGGGTTCAGGCCCGAGCACATTGATTTCGGAACCACGCTGGAACCGTATGTCAAATGCATACCGTATACCTTCAGCAAGTGCGCCGCCAGCAGCACAATCGAAAAATCCGTAGTAGTACTCTGGTTTTGATTCATATGTACCGTTGAGGTGCAGTAGATATGAAAAATCCTCATTCTTGATCACGAGCGGGGCTATGTAGGACACGATTTTTCTATCCACGGTGCGGAGCCTTGTATCTTCCACGAGTAGATTGCCGAGCTCTGGCGTGAGCCACTCTATTGTGTACGGTTGTATTGATGGGATGTCAATGTACCCCTTAACTTGGAGATACTCTATGTAGCCCAGGTAGGGTGAATCGAGGGGTATGCTATAGGCTAATAGCAAGAAAAGTAACATTTGTACTTCGAGTATATCATTTTTCTTCTAGGAATCAAGTACTATTGTCTGACAAATCGCGCTTCACCATTAGATCTTCCCTCTTGGTTCTTTTGTCTTGGCTCTTAGTTGTAACCTTTGCCTTTTGTCTTTTGCCTTTCGGTGAGCATTGTCTCTAGATTTGACATTGCGTTAAAATCCTTTCTCAAACAGAAGGTGGATCTTGCCGTCCTGCCATGATCCTCCTTTTGGCCAGGCGAGAACGAGTGATACATCAGCAAGTTGTGATTCGGCATACACGCCGATTCCATAGGAATAGAGAAACGTGCTGTTAATGACCGCCATGTCCAGTATCGGAAACACAAAAATCGCCTTGTACGCACAGTTCACCCAGAAGGCACGGGTAGCAAAGAACTGGTCTTCACGATACCCGCGCAGACTCCGAGCACCACCGAGACGGTAGTAATCAAAGAATTCAAATGAGTCAGTTTGTGCCCTGACATAGTGGATTTCTGCATCCAACCGGTACACGGTGTTCTCGAGGTCAAGCTGTATTCGCCACCGATCATGGGTGCGGAAGAGGTAATCATAGGCGAATTGATGGTGACCCTCCAGGTTCGGTGTTTCGTAGTCCACACCGAGACCGACGCCAATGATATTGTCGGTGTGTCCATGCGAAGCTGAGTCACTGTCGAGCGAAGAGACCGATTCAACACCGGTGAGCATTTTGAATGCAAAGAAACGCCACAGCGGTGCTGCAAAAGTAGCGTGGAATTGGGTCAGGCGTATACTGTCATAGGTCCATAGAGAAAAATTGGCGTCGAGCACTGCCGGGTAGAGGAGAATGGGTTCTGTGAATTGCAGAGAAAATAGTTTCTCGTACTCATAGCGGAATTGAAACCGACGCAGCGTACCAAGGAGATTGAGGGAGTAGAATGAGACATTGAACAGTGCATTTTCATCATCGAACGAACCAGATGCCTGCAAGAAATCACTGTTCTTTTCTGTCAGGTGCAACAACACGTAGTACCGATCGCCCCGTCGCACTATTTTTTCATCAACCGCGATGAATGCGTCAGTTTTGAGTACATTTTCCTTTGTTTGTGCTATGTCGCTGCTCGAGAAGTAGTCACCGGGCGTGACATGAGCGATTTTTCTGATACTGTTTGTCCGTGTTTTGCCATTACTTTCAAATACGTAGTCGCTCACAACTACACGTTCTCCTTCTTCAATGGATAGAAGTACTGTTGTGTCTGTTTGTGCATCATGTGTGCTCGGAACGACGCGACAAAACGGGAAACCTGCGTTCGTATATGTGTCGATAATGCTGACAATGATTTTTTCTACGTCGTGCAGTTCTGCAACTGTGCTGTCGGACTGGAGCAAGTACTGCGTCGAGAAGAAAATGTTGCCGGTTGTTGCCACTCGGATTTCACCCTGTGCTGCACTGACCGGCACTACGACGACTACGACGACCAGCAGCACGATTCGCCAGGCCCGGTCACTACATTTGGTGATAGAATGTACGGTACAGAACGGGGTGGTCAATCGTACAGCGTCTTACGAATAGAAGAGAAACGGCTGCCATTTAGCATTCGGGCTACCGATTTCGTTGAGCACGAAGGTGAAATAGTTGGGCCGCTTTGGTTTCCTTATGAGCTTCATTCGTTTCTCATGAAGCGTTTTGTTGCCCTTGCGATTGTTGCATTCGAGGCAGGCACATACGAGATTTTCCCACGAATCATCACCACCGCGTGCCTTTGGTATGATATGGTCAGTCGTCATCATTCCTGTTTTCTTGCCGCAGTACTGACACTGGTGGTTATCGCGTTTTATGATGTTCTTCTTGGTGAGTGAAATTTCTTTGCGTTTAATGCGCACAAAGTATTTGAGCCGGACAACAGATGGGACAGGAAAGGCGATGCTAATACTGTGGAGCATCTTCCCGTCTTCATTTTCAATGAGGTCAACCTTGTTCAGTACGAGTAGTGTTATTGCCCGCCTGACTCGCAAGATCGTCAGTGGTTCGTAATTTTGGTTCAAGAGTAAGACCGGTGTCCGGAGCATCAGTCCAAAACCTTGAGTGATTCGATTTTGTCAATAATAAGGTGCCGTTTATAGTAGAAGAAGCCAAAGATATCAGAGGAGTCATCATAGGCAACGTATATTCTGAATGAATCGGGGATGCCGTGGTCAATGAATATCGAATCCGGATCGAGCTCTATTTTGGCTTCTTCGGCCGCACGTACGAGCAAGTCCACTATTTCATAGTCATTGACCGTCGCGCCTGTTCGTAGTGCAGTTTCGACATGTTCACTTATTGTGCGGTACGTGAAGTGGACACGGCCAATCTGATAGGCGACGTAGCCGATAATCAGCAGAATGATAATGAGAACAATAACACCAAATCCAGAGATTCCCCTCTTCATAGGTGCACTCCTTACTTGCAGTAAAACCACTTATCTTCTTCTAAAGCCTCAATCCAGTTGGTGCTGCGTGTTATTTCATTCTTTGCGTACGTGGCAAAACTCATATCAGAGGTTGCCTTGCTGTAGTACGTTATTGCCGTGCGCAGGTAACTGAGCGCAGTGTTGAGGGTCGGGCAATTACTTTTGCTTTTGCCGTTGTCCCACTTGTTTTTTGCGTTGTAGCCCCGGCGCAGGTAGATATCGCCGAGGAGTATCTGGGCATAGGTGCTTCCGGGCTCGAGCGCAAGTGCTTCTTTAACGAGCTCTTCAGCAGAACTGTACTTCCCCTGTGAAATTCTTAGATCGGCGAGATACAGTATTGGTAGTGGATTGTTCGGTTCCAGCTCACGCGCCTTCTCAAATTCCTGCAGTGCGGTGGAATACTTCTTCTGACGTTGATAGATCTGGCCGCACTGAAGGTGAAGCGGACAGTTGTTCGGGTCTTTCTCTAGCAGGTACTCATACTCGGCAATCGCCTCGTCGTATCGTTCTAGATCAGTGAGAACTTCCGCAAGCTTCTTACGCACGTCCGTGTTTTCCGGTCGTGCTGCCTTGACGTCCTGCAGATAGGTGATTGCCTTATCCGGTTCTCCCTTGTCTGTATAGACTTGGGCGATTGCATAAATGGTGGAAAGATTGTCTGGCTCATAGGAGAGACTCTTGTTGTATAATTCCAGTGCCTTGTCATAGTTGTTGATTTGACTGTACACATACGCATAGCCGTTGAGCAAATTGACATTTTGCGGATCGATGACGAGGCCAGCTTCATACTCGGATATGGCTTCACCGAACCGCTTCTGATCAGCGTACAGGGCAGCGAGTCCTTCATACGGGCGCGGATCCTGGGGGTCAATTTGTTTTGCCTTTTTGTACTGGGCTTCGGCATTGATAGCATCCCGCTTTGCGAGGTACGTTTTGGCAAGCGCAATGTACGCGGCAATGTAATTCGGATTGTACTCGATTGCGTTTTCGAATTTCTCCATTGCTGCATCAAAATTTGATTGTTTGAAGTACTCTAAGCCAAATGAGTATTCCTGCTCGGCGAGTGTGCTTCTGTCTTCACTGGTTTGCGTTGTGGTTGTGGTCGTTTGACTCGGCGCACAACCAATGATGAGTGTACTGATCAGTATCAGTACAAAGTATGGTGTTAATCGTTTTTTCATTTTTCCTCACTTTCTTATGTGCTTGTCTACATGGAGCCGACGGGATTCGAACCCGTGACCTCTTGACTGCCAGTCAAGCGCTCTCCCAACTGGGCTACGGCCCCGGTTCATACATTAGACACAATTTATCGATTGCTATAATATGGGAAAATAATGCTGAAGTCAAGACTCAATAGTTAGTGCGCCAGGACATCGTTACCATGGCATATGCTCAGTAAAGATGAGGAGCCATGTCGCGTTGTCGTCGCTCGATTCCCTGTAGTTGCTCGATTTATCGAGCTTTGCCTGGTGAATCAGGCATCTACAATTAGATTCATCGAGCATCTAACGACTATCCTTTTCGATAAATCGGATGACTACAATTCTATCCTTTCCGATGAATCGGATGACTACAGTTCTATCCTTTCCGATGAATCGGATGACTACATCATCACAACCTGTAGTCCCTCGATTTCCTGTAGTCGCTCGATTTATCGAGCTTTGCCTGGTGAATCAGGCATCTACAATGAGACTTTGGCCGTTGGGCGACATTCGCTTGACAATAGGACAATACGACGATAGGACAATCAGATTGATAGAATTGCCTACGCACCTGACAACGATGTTTTGGCCATGGATACAATGCGGGGTTAAGCCCTGCATCGCGAATAGCCATATGCCAAAGGGAAAATCGCTCACCGAGCGCTTTTCCCTTTCTGCGAGAACCGTGCTGCGAAAATGCTCAATTCAAACAGCAGCAGTAGTGGTATGGATATCAAAAGAAGAGTCAGGAAATCACCGGTTGGTGTGATGAATGCACACAAGATCAAAACCGCGACGATCGCCTCTGGCCGGTGTTTCGTCACTGTTTCGACATCAAGCACACCGAGCCGTATCAAAAAAAAGAGGAGGAGCGGTAGTTGAAAGAGAAAACCACTGCCCAGCAAGCACCAGAAAATGTAGTTGAGGTATTTACTGATGTTCATTAGTGGCTGGACATACTCTGAGCCAAAGGAAAGCAGAAATCGGAGTCCAAACGGTATCAGGATGAAGTAGCCAAACAGATTGCCGATGGCAAAGAGAATGATGCCAGAACTCACGTAGGAAATCGAAATACCTCGTTCCTTCTGTGTTAGTCCCGGTCCGATAAAGAGCCACGTCTGGTAGAGAATGAAGGGAAAGGAAATGAATACACCGATGAAAACGGCGACTTTGATGAGTGTCGTGAAGGCCTCAATCGGCGAGAAAAAGTAGGCTGAGTGCAGGTCGGTTCTCTGTATGAGAATGTTGAGTACACGTTTGGCAAAAACGAAGCCGATGACTGAACCGATACCAATACCGGCGAGCGAGTACAGTATTCGTTTCCGCAACTCTTCGAGATGCTCAACGAAGCTCAATCGTTTTTCAGCCATGTGTACAGGCAGTTAGTTTCTATGCTCTATTGGGAGGGCGTAGAGATTGTCTTGAGCGACTGCGACAATCGTGCTGTCGATGACGAACACGTGATCGTATCGGAGACTCGGTAGATTGTGGATCATTGAATAGAATTCGGTCTCTGGTTCGTATGCGTACACGCCGGCAAATGATGCGCAGTACAGAACGTCACCATCTGTGTCAATATCATAGATATTGAAATAGGGCAAGAGAAACCAATCAGCAGTATCCTGGGCAGTTGTGTCCCGGTGCAAAGGACGTCTCATAAGTTGATTGTTAAGTCCCAGCAAGTACAGATTGTCCTTAAGTTCGACAATGTCCTTAATGCCCAACGGCACTACTTCAGCCCACGTGCGGAGGAGACGGTCGTACGCATAGAGGGCAAATTCGTCTCCGGCGTAGATCGTCTCGTCAGTTGCGTATATGCTGTACACCGCATACCGGTCCGGACCAAACGGCATGAGCGTCTGGCTGCCTCTCTCCATACGTCGTAATCCAGAACGCGTACCGATGTAGATGTACGATTCGTCAGCGGAGAGAGTAAGTATGTCAGCCGTTGTGTTTCCGACCGTCAACATCACACCGCTTTCCATTTCTGAAAGTCTATTGCCCACGCTGAAGAGAAAGGTGTTTCCCAGTGGCAGCATATCGGTTATGCGCTGAGCAAATCGCAGGTAGCGCCAGTTTTGCGTGTCCTGTGGATAGGTGGATATGCCCTGTGCCGAGATGAGGTAAACCACATCTTCAAACTCCCGCACGCGGTAAATGCGCGAATCGAGGGGACCATAGACAAAACGTTCTTTGTTCCACGTTATTGTGTTGTACTTCAGTATACCGTAGCGATCAGTGCCGATGTAGAGGTCGATGCCATCCTGATGGAGTGCGGTGATACTGAATTCGGCAAATGGTTGCTGTGTCTCTGCCGGTTCGTCGTAGTAGTAGTACGGTGTGAGAAACGGGTACCGCTGGAGTTCTGCATCCATTGCTCTCCTCCGCCACTTCAGATTCTCAGGAAATTCATAAATCCTTTGGAGGACACCAGTTCGTTTATCGAGACGGTAGTCTGCAGTTCCGTCAAGGAAGAGTGCATCCGGTCCAATACCAAAAGCCACGACGGTCGTACTGAGTGGAAATTCCAGGGCGCTGAAAGTAAGCGCATTAAGACGGACAATAGAGTTTTCGGTCAGCACCCACACATCATCAAAGTATTCGTCGTATCCGATCAGTTGTGTGGTTTTTTCGAAGTGCAGTGTTTTTTCAAGTTCGAAATCCTGCTTTTCAAAAACGAGCAAGTAATTATCATTGAGTGCGAATACTGATCGGAGTGATGTATCGATTGATTTGACTGTTCCGAGGGGCGGTATGATTGTATAACGATCAAGAAAGGCGTTGCCGGGCCTCACGATAGTCGAGGTGAGTAAACATAATACAAGTGCACTAATCATCAGGTTCTTCGGCTACGAATTCTCTCTTTAGTATATAATTGATTGATGCCGGTATGAAATCGATAAGGTCACCCGCCGTGAGGGAGTATTCGTTGCTCTCATCCATAGCGAGTTCTGCACACAGGCCGTGCAAGAAGACAGCTGCCGTCGATGCACTCATGAGCGGCATGCCCTGTGCGCACAAGCCGCTCATCATACCGACAAGACATCACCCGACCCTGCCGTTGCCAGGCCGGAGTTGCCGGTCGGATTGACGTAGACTTCCCCTCGGTCAGAGGCAATGACTGTCGGCGCGCCTTTGAGCACGAGGACGCCACCATAGTGCTGGGCGAGTTCTCGGGCGAGGTCGATGCGCTCGAGATTGATCCGTTCTGGAGAACGGTTTATGAGCCGGGAGAGTTCACCCGGATGTGGCGTGAGCGCAAAGGGTGCGCGTATTGTCTTAAGAATCTTCTTTTTTTTCGCGATGATATTAATGGCATCGGCGTCGATAATGAGTGGTGAGGTCACGTGTGGTAAGAATGAAGAAACAAACATTCCCGTCTCGGGATTGGTTGTGAGACCCGGGCCGATGACGACGACATCGGTTCGGTCAAGATACGGCAACAGTGTATCGCATGCCGCGCTACTAATTGTCTCGGCATTGGTTTGCGGTAGCGTAACCTTGACGACTTCGAGGAGCTGTGATTCAAGCGCATCCATAATACCCGATGGCGCGGCCAGCCTGACGAGACCGGCACCTACCTTGAGTGCTGCACGCGCAGCCATTGCCGCGGCGCCGGTAAAACCCCGTGCACCGGCGATAATGAGAACCGTGCCGAACGTGCCTTTGTTACCATCCGGTGTACGGCACGGCAGGGAAGCGCTGATATGTTCGAATTCTGTCAGGTGCGGGAAGCCGTGTTCGATGAGCGCGTAGGGTACACCGATATCGACGATGTAAATATCACCGCAGAATTCTCTCCCGGGAAAGAGGAAGTTGCCCCGCTTGGGCAGACACATAGTGGCGGTTGCGTCGGCAATGACGCACGTCTGCTCAAACTGCCCGTTATCGCCATTAATACCAGAGGGGATATCAACGGCAAGCATGAATGCCTCTGTCGCATTCATGAATTCGATCGTCTTGCGATGGATACCGTGTGGCGCACCCTGGAAACCAGTACCGAAAATGGCATCAATGATGACGGTCGGATTGAATGTCGCGCATATCCGCTTGACAGTCTGTATATTTTTCGCTTCATGAAACTCAACGTTCGCTTTTTTCATGAGCATGAAGTTCGTACGTGCATCGCCTTTGAGCGCTCGAGCAGACCCGAGAATGATGACTTTGACGTGGGCATTTCGGTTCTGTAGGTGCCGGGCAATGACGAAACCGTCACCGCCATTGTTTCCCGTGCCGCAAATCGTGAGAACGTTCAGGTGCTCAGGATCAAAGTATTCTTCGAGGACGTTGACACAGCCACGACCTGCGTTCTCCATGAGCACAACACCGGGAATACCGAGTTTGTGTATTGCCCAGTGATCGATTTCCTTCATTTCTTTGTTACTGACGAGTCTCACTGCTTTATTGTACGGAAAATTGTCTGAAAGTCAAGGTCAGTACGGCCAGACAGAACGTCGCAAATGATTGAAAAAAGGGTTGTCGAGCGTGGTGGGGAGTAAAAAAAAGAGGGGGCAGACGCCCCCTCGTGTTACTGGACAATAATGATTTTTTCTTGACGCGCAATGTCGCCGCTGGTCGTGACGAAGTAGATGCCGTTGCTCAGCTGTGACGTCGGAAGCACTGCTTTGCTCATACCTTTTTCGACTGCAGCGGTACTGACGAGCCTGCCCTGAACATCATACAGCTTGACGGTCACACCATTTCTGACCGGTGCCCCGAAATTAAGATGGAGTACATCTCTTGCCGGGTTTGGTCCAATGGTGAGATCCAATGGCAGATACTCCGGCGACGGCTCTTCGTAGACATTTAGCCAATCAACGATTAGGCCGCTTTCGAGAACTGGTAAGTAGTTTTCACTATAGTGTGTAATAGTCACCCACGCAGTACCTTCGTGGTCGAAGACATCGTCAGCAAATGTGAACTGCGCTTGTCCCGCACCATCAGTATACAACCGCTCGTAGGCAGTTGAATCAAACATAATGGTCACGAGCGCATTGCTCACCGGCGAACCGGCATACCCGACGGTTACTGCAAAGGTATCTGGATTGCCATCTCCGTACACGGCGATTCTGTCTGAACTCAGGGTGACATCGAGCTCCTTGGTCGCATCAGTCCATATCGGCATTTCTGGGTCTCCGAAGAGCGTGAACTCATAGTGGCACCACCGATACACGGCCTGACTGAGAGCCTGTGGCGCAAGCTCGTCCTTGGCTGCGGCGAGCACCTCACCGATATGGTAGGCACTGGTGTTGAAGAGCTTCCTGTAGAACCAGACCGAATACTCTCCAGACAAGCCAATGTTGTTCTGCGGCCCCGTATACCCCCAGCCGAATCTTGTATTCATAACCGTCGCCGTGGCGCATTTCTTGTTTGTGTTGATCATACGTTCGGCAAGGCAGTCGTTGTCAGAACTCGGACCGGCGAGGTCGACACCACCAACATTGCACGCAATGCTTGTCGTTATTACTGCATCGGTTGAGTCATTTGCCTGCACATCGGCGTCAGACTGGTGGTAGAAAACACTCGCACCGTAATTATAGTAGATTCCATAAACGCTGCCATGCCCAACCATACTGCTGTGGTGAAAGCCCTGGCTGATTGAATCACGAACAACGAATCTCGACATCAGACCGTAATCCTGATACAATTTTGACTTTTGCCAGTCACCTGGTACTGCATCAGCAACCGTATCATTGATACCGTTGCCGTGATTGCCATACCACAAATTACCAACCGGCAAGAGAATTTTCTTCAAGAATGATGATGACGGTGCTGTTTCATAGGTGATGATTTTGGTAATGAAGTTATTGATCTGGGTTGTATCTTTGACCGGCGCGCGGCCAACATAGACATCACTGTACAGATTCACGCCGTCAGTCATTTCTCCATACGTACCGTCGCCGTCATTATTCCAGTTACCATCGAGATCAGAAAAATAGTGATCACACGGAATTGTATCGTCATGCGGCGAACCACCGCTGTTCATACAGTAGACATTTCGGCGAGGAACGTACTCTTCGCCGTGTTCGTAGTCACACTGACCAGCGAGCAAGAAGTACATAGCACCAGAATCAGCCGCTTCCCGGACGAAATTTCTCACCTGCTCGGCGTTGTCAGCGCCGCTGTAGTGAGCGTAGATCCAGTCGGTTGTGACAATGTCAGTTGGGACACCACGACGCATCTTCCACTCACGCAAACGCTCAAAGGCGCTCGCAAATGATGGGTCAGTGATGATAATGTACTCACTCTCCCATAGACCAGGCACGGTGAACGGTGCCCACGTTCCGACATCGTTGTTATTGACCACGAGCTCACGGACACGCGCCTCAGCGAGCGTACGCTGCTTGTCTGTGATTGTCTGGACTGGTTCCATGCTCCGTTCGTAGGTGAGCCGGAAGGTGAGTGCTCGGCTCAGATAGAGCTTTTTTGTTGCCGGATTGTAGCGCAGCGGTGTGACCTTGACCGCGGCAATACGAAAGCCGGCGAGGGAACCGTCGTGCACGTACTCCACCACGGTCGGGGGATAGAGACGGTTCTGGCCATAGACGGTCAGGTCTGGTTCGGTGAACTCAGTATCCTGCGGCCCTGATATGGGAACCGGTTTCTGGGCAGGAAAGACATCGAATGTACCGGGCACAAAAGAACCGTTTTCGTGCACCAGCTCGACCCCGGTGACCCGCGCGTCAGCGGGAATGACAAAGCGCAAAAACTCAACTGGCAGTGCCGGATGTCCAGGCTCGGCCAGATGATCAAACCCACGCACCGACACATAGTCATAGTTGT
>Ga0111198_1069_pt1 | contig 12676 bp, 5 predicted proteins | sample DeeMarSWOR324_28_FD_80370 | JGI IMG/M metagenome (GOLD analysis project Ga0111198, IMG submission 80370) | candidate division WOR_3 bacterium SM23_60
AGAAACTCGCGTACCATAGATATCATATTCAGGACCATTCCGCCGATCCTGCCAAACAACCAGATAGTCTGTACCATCAAATGCAACAGTAGGCAACCGTTGACTGTCGATAGCGGTTGAGATAGCAATGCCTGACGGATCGAGTACAATGCCGGCAGGAGAAACCCGTGCTCCATAAATGTCACCGGAGTCATTTCGACTGCATTGCCAGACAGCGAAATAGTTAGTGCCGTCAAAAGCAACAGACGGATACTGTTCCGCGTAGTCTGTTGCGACAACGAAGCTTCCTAGGACGACACCGCCAGGGGTAACCCGTGTGCCATAGACGCCTTCAGGTGGCCATCCTGACCATAGTACCAGGTAGTTGTTACCATCAAAGGCAATTGATGGAGGCGTGGTCGTGAAGGCAATACCAAAAGAACCGAAAGAGTCAATAACGATTCCATCAGTAGAAACTCTCATACCCTCAACCGTAGGCGTACACATATAGTTTAGATCCATAAATACCACTAAGTAATTTGTGCCATCGAAGGCGACCGTGGGGTTTACATTAACCGCGCTCTGCCACCCGGAAACAAGGGCTATTGGTGGATGATCTAAGACTTTGCCATCAGGAGAAACTCGCGCAGCGCGTGTGTGACGCCCAATTTCATTTTCCCAAGCAACCAGATAGTTCGTACCATCAAAGGCAACAGACGGATTATACTGACTCCATGGATCCAGAATAGTATCTATCAGAAACTCGCCCTGTCTGGACCACGTTGCTGAGGGAAAAATTTCTGGTTTTGTAGCCTCTGTGGCACGTACGGTGTTGAACAGGAACAATGCTATGATTGTTACCAAAAGACGATCACTCTTCATATTTACCTCCGCCTTTCCTATAAAAATAGTTCTACATTATTATAAGAAAAAAAATACAATCAGCCATCAGGGAAAACCCCCATATTGGTATTCGAGATGTCTTAATTAGCCGTAGGATAGAAACCAGGTGAAAATGAAAATTCGTATAGTGTCTTTGTCACGTGTCGAGAGATGTCAAACCTTCGCTAATAGCGTATTTGGTCAATTCTGCAATGCTGTGAATATTGAGTTTTTTGCTTATTTGCCTGCGATGGGTTTCGATCGTCTTCATGCTTCGATTGAGGCGTGCGGCAATCTGTTTCGTGCTCTTGCCTTCGGCGATTAGCTGAAGTACCTCCCGCTCCTTTGAGGTAAGAACTGCACTGGATACCTTCTTCTCTGAGGCCCGCGCCAGACTTTCATCGATGATGTAATGTGCGATCTGAGGACTAATGTAAATCTTATTTGAATGGACTGTATAAATAGCGCGTGTCAGTTCATCAAAAGCACTATCTTTCAACAAGTACCCCGCGGCACCGACCTCAAACATCGCCAACACAAAGTTACGCTCGGAATGCTGCGATAAGCATAGTACCTGTGTATGTGGAATTTTTTTCTTAAGTTGCTGCGTTGCATCAATACCGTTCAAGTCCGGCATCGTAATATCCATTATGACCACATCAGGCAGTAATTCCTGTGCAAGTTTCACGGTTTCTTTTCCATTGGCCGCTTCGCCAATAACCACCATATTGGGTTCTTTTTCAAGCAGGCTGCGCATGCCTTCTCGAAATATCTTATGGTCGTCTGCTAATAGTATTCTTATGCTCATCTTACCGTCCTGGCAAATTCCCAGAGAATGTTCGTCAATGAGACTGAAGGCCAGATGGTATATACTCTTGGTCTCGAAATTATCATATGTACATTATTCTGGTCACCCTTACGTTGTGCTGACCATATTCAATTATAATCTGCAAATCACAAAATTGCATCAGTAAGACCCCTGATTTTGGGTTGCGGAATACCTTAGGCTGGATAAAACACAAATGATATATTCCTCTAGCCAGAATAATAGCACGCTCATCTCCGCTTTCTTTTTGTTTTTCCTGGTGTACGCTTTAAGGGAACAATTAATACAACCGATGTTCCCTTTCCTTTTTCTGAATTAACCTGGAGTTTGCCTCCGAGGTGGCGCAGGCGTTCCTTGATGTTGAAGAGCCCGAAGCCTTCATTGTGTGTCATCTTCAAACCTAAACAGTCAGGATTAAAGCCTATACCGTCATCTTCTACTGATATGCGTACCGCATTTCCGTGTCTGCTTGTCGAAACCTTCACTGTTTGCGCCCTTGCGTGCTTTGAGACATTAGTCAGTATCTCGCGTACTGACTGAAAGAGAAAGATACGTGCCTCATCGTTGAGGGGCTTAGATGAGTCATCATTCTTGAAATGACATTTTATACCGTGCTGTGTCTGAAACTGACCGGCAAGCCATTCTACTGCAGGTTCAAGCCCTAATTCATATAGAATCGGAGGACTAATCTCAAAGGTCAATGATCGTGTACGCTGGTTGGTTTGAGCTATGATCTCTTTTATTTCTGCCAATTCCTTTTTTATACTCTTAACAGGACCGCTCTCCTGAAGCGATCTGATTTTGAATATGGCGAGCGACAATGCTTGACTAATATTGTCGTGCAAATAAGCGGCAGTCCTCCTTCGCTGCTTTTCTTCAACAAGCGAGAGTGCATGGTTCAGTGCAATAAGTTGGTCCTGATGCTTAATAAGCTCTTTCTCAGCACGCTTTCGCTTTACGAGCTCCTTTTTGAGTTCTACGGTACGTTTCGCGACTCTACTCTCCAGTTGATCGCGGTGCTCTTTCAATGCCTTTTCTGCTTTTTTACGCTGCTTGACTTCCCTGCGTAGCTCTACATTCTTCAATCGGTAAATTTCGGCTTCTTTTTCCTTCTTTTCGACTTCGTATCTGACTCTCATATCTGCGATTTGTTTACTCTTCTCGGCATTGAAAAGGTCTTCTTTAAGGCCTGTGTATTTTTTGTAAGAATCGAGCGCTTTGTTGTAGGACTGCTGTGCTTCAAACAATTTAGAGAGTGAATCGTAACCCTCGAGTTCTATCTCTTTGGTGCCTATTTTCTGTGCAATTTGAAGACCTTTCTGTATATATGTAAGTGCTTCACTATAGCATTTCATCGCCATATACAAATTGCCAGATGCGATGCTCGCATCGGCAATTGCGTTTTTATCTCCGATCTCCTCAGATATCTCCAGGGCTTTAAGGACGTGCTCTAATCCTTTAGCAATATTTCCCATCTGTCTATACGTGTCTGCAATATGCGCGTGCGTACACGCAACGTGCAGCTTATCACCAATTTCCTCTGAAATGTTCAAACATCTGGAATAATGTTCTATTGCAAGTTCGTAATCTCCTTGTTTTTTGTAAATATCTGCTATGGAACCTATATTCGCAACGTATCCTACTCTGGTGCCAAACTTTTCATCAAGTTTCAGTGCCTTGAGGTAATATTTCAATGCCTCGGCATAATCACCTTGATGTGCATGAGCCCTGCCAATACACTGAAGAGCAATCGAAATCCATCGTTTTTCATCGAGCCTCTCAGATAATCTTAATGATTTGAAATAATACACCATGGCTTGAGTATGGTCCCCCCGATAATGAAAGCAGTCTCCAATATTTATATAGCAAGTTGCCTCGCCGCTCTTATCTTTGATTTGCTTGCTTATTCTCAGCGATTCTTGAACATACTTCAATGCCTTTGCGTATTCACCAAGATCTCTGTGTACAATTCCAATATTGCAGTAACACGCTGCTAATCGGTGTTTATTGCCTGTCTCTTGAGCGAGTTTTAGTGATTTGAGGTGATAGTCCATTGCACCAGTATAATCACCTTGCCCCTCATATAATAATCCAATGTCATTATACACACAGGCAGCGCCCTCTTTATGACCTAATTCATCGAAAAGCTTCAAGGCTTTAAGATAATACTCCATGGCCTTGTCACAATCATCCCGTATATCATAAGCCTGCCCAATATGAAAATAACTCAGGGCTAATCCCTTTCTATAATTGATCTTTTCAGCCAAAGTGACAGCCTGACGTGCATAGTCTTCGGTCTTCTTCGGTTTTGAATTGAGAACAGCGCGAGCTAGTTGATTTAATACATCTACTTTGCTTCTTCCTGTGTTACCCTTGTCCGGTTTGTCACGAAGGGCCTTTAATTTCTTCTCAAGTTTCCTTATTTCAGCTGTTGCCACGACTATTCACCTCCTGCAGATTGATATTCCAGCTTGGACGGATAGTGTTGAAAATGCGTCAAATATAATGTTTCCTTATTTCTACTGATCATTTCACTCGTATAATAATATGGGAAAGAAAGTACATGTCAACAACAATTGATTTGATTATATACTTCTTTGGTTAAAGGAATACTTCTCCGTGCTTCATCCGGCACATATCTGGCCCAAAGGTGAATAACTTGATATCGATATTCGGTAAAGTGCTGAGATTATTGATTCAGTGACATATGTACAGAAGTAGTCTGTGGTCTAGTAGTCCGTAGGGCAGCGTGTGGACAGATTGTCTCCAGGAAATTCTGTCGAATTCTCCTAGAATTTTATATACTTCCCTATACCCCCTACACCTCAAGATCCCTGAAAGGCTGGTAACGGGGGCTAGCGTATGCATCTGCGGTCATTACGATCGCTGCGATAGCTTTACTTACCTCCTAACGGGGAGCATAGTATGACGGATAGATTGGATGGTAAATTGTGTATTACCATCAGAATGAGCACAGATCAATTACCTGCTCGCTTCGTGCCTACAATATGTGAGGTAGACACTCTTTGACAATTTGTAGAGCGTTGCGTAATAATTCAAATATCTTTTTTGTCTGCTGGGCTGAGAATGCAAATTGCAGTGCTGTTTGAAAAAGCATTCCTATACACACCAAAATCCAGTCTTTGACATTCATTCGCTTCGCAGCTTGCTGTAGGTAGTCAAGTCGCCCCATGACCATATCATGGTGTTCCGCAAGAAGTGTCACGTCGTTCTGAATATATCTGCGTATTTGATTCAAACCATCTGTGATGTTTGCCAACTGATGGGGCGTGAATTGTTTTGCTAGAACATCGGCCTCAAAGTCAAAGTCTGAGGGCGCTTGCTGTCTAACAATCTCTTCCCATAGATCTAATTCGCTGGTTTCTTTTTTCAATTGCTTCAGCCATTGTTCAACAAACTCCAACTGTATTTCCCAACTGCCTACGTACTCTTCCTCGATCGATTTCTCCACGCCAGGCGAGAAAATTGCATAATGCCTATCATTAAAGAAGTCAAACACGTAATAAAAGTCAAAAAACGAATATTGTAGTCTGGAGACGAAAACATTTTTCGTCTTCTGGCTAGTCACTTCTGACCATGAAAACTTTGTCGGATCGAGACCCGTTTCTGTTACTATTGCAAGTATCTTATTTTGTTCTGTTTCAGCACATGTGGGACACCTTGGTTAAAATTTAGTAGACACTCATAGGGTTGTGCTCACAGAGCACAAAAGCCAGCGTCCGGATTCGAGCCGGCCAAAGGTCTCGAGCGAAGCGAGAGGAGACCTGTCATCGATCTCAGTGAAATCATTGATTTCAGAGAGGCTGTTTACGAAACCGATTTCATGGTTTTTCGGGGAGTTGAGTAATAGCAACAAAAACCGCACAAATGTAATACAGATAATGCTTTCCGTTATTCTGGCCATTGCTGGTCCCGTGAATTGTTGCATCCTTAGATGTAATTGAATTCACGAGGATGCCGTTTCCTTAGAGTTAGATTAGAATATGAGAGAAATGGCTGAAGTCCGTATTGTGCTGCGTTATTTGGCTTAGGCTGGCACAACGATCACCTATCAGAAAATGCGCAACATGAACTTGTTGTAAGTACGAACTTCGAGACAAGTATATTGTTATGCCCGGCGGTTAATTAGTCCCTAATGCTAACTCAGTTCTTAGGATGTCGAAACACAAATCATCGTCTTCCTGATTCTTCGGACAATACTTAACGCAGTTGCTGTAATACCATAAATCCTCCCTGGTTCATGAGAACCTAACCAATTGTCTAATGCAACCAGGGAAGACTATTCCTGCAACCAATCCGCTTGAATCCCTCAAAAAGGTTAATCGAGGTGTGTGCACGCATGCAAATTGTCATTGACAATAAATTCGAAATGTGTAACATTAATCAAGCTCCTTCTTGTCCAGAGTAGGGAGGGCAGTGCGGTTGGTATGTTGTAAATGCTGAAAATAAGGAGGATGTATGAAGAAGTTGCTGTTTTGTATTGGTTGTCTTTGTATATTGATGAATGCTCAAAGCCTTACAATCACAATGCCCGACGGCGGCGAGCAATGGATAGTGGGGAACAAACACCCAGTTCATTGGGACTGGTCCGGCAGCATATCCTCGGTAAAACTTGAGTACACTACTGATGGAGGAACGAACTGGAATCTGATTGCTTCATCTACCACAAACGATGGTGATTATTTATGGACGATACCCAATAACGTATCAGTGGATTGCTTTGTTAAAATATCCGATGTCTCAAATCCTTCAATCCACGATCTCAGCAATGCTGGATTTTCAATTGACCAGCCGACTATCGATATCAAGAATCCCGATGGTAGTGAAATTTTACATATTGGAGAATATTATCCCATTCATTGGGACTGGACTGGACAATTTGCCAATGTGCAAATTGAGTATTCAACTGATGGTGGCAGCTCGTGGATTCAAATCGTTGCCAGCACGACGAATGACGGTGAACACTACTGGCAGATTCCTAATGCGTCATCCACTATTTGCCAGGTAAAAATTACGAATCTAAATGATCCTGCATGCTTTAATATCTCGGATAATCATTTTACAATTGCCGAAAACACAATTACTGTCCTGCAGCCAGATGGTGGTGAAGCATATACAACCGGTCAGGTTTATCCAATCTACTGGGATTGGTCGGGGAGTTTCAATAATGCAAGGATTGAATACTCAACTGACAATGGCGTGACCTGGCTTTCAGTAGTCACATCGACACAAAATGATGGCAGTTACAATTGGACTGTTCCTAATACGCCCTCAACTAGCTGCCAGATAAAAGTATCGGATGCATCAAATGCAGCTTGTTTTGACGTAAGTAATAGCAATTTTGCGATTCTTGCCACTGGGCTTCATCTCATTTCGCCGAATGGTGGAGAAACCTATATCGTGGGCGATTTTTGTCCGGTTCACTGGGAATGGATAGGTACTATCAGCAGTGTAAAAATAGAGTATTCATCAGATGGCGGGGGCACTTGGAATCAGATTATTCCATCAACCGCCAATGACGGCGATTACATCTGGGCCATACCTAATATTCCAACAACCCAGTGCCGGATTAAAATTACAAACGTTGCTGATGCCAATTGCTGGGACATCTGCGACGCGAATTTCACGGTACAATCGCCTTCATTTACTATTTTTGATCCGGATAGCGGCAAGGCATTGGTTGCTGGCGAGACATATGCGGTTCACTGGAACTGGCAAGGAGCAGCTAGCAGTGTCAAACTGGAGCTCTGGTATAAAATTGCCGGTGGTGTCAACTGGTGGACCATCACGTCAAACACAACCAACGACGGCAGTCATTATTTTACAGTTCCCTATTACATTTCTGATTCCTGCGGGATAAAGATTACCAGTAACGATGACCTAAACTGCTTTACACTAAGCGAGGTCTTTGAAATAGTGAGACCCACGATCAGAGTTGTCTATCCAAATGGCGGCGAACAGCTCATTGAGGGGAACAAATTTGAAATCATTTGGGATTGGAACGGCAATTTCAACAGTGTCCAGCTCCAGTATTCAATTGATAGTTCAAATTGGCAGCAAATAATCCCGAGTACTCCCAACGATGGCAGTTATGCTTGGACCGTGCCCAGCGGTGTCTACAACAATTTTTGGATAAAAGTAATAAACACAGCGGATATTGACTGTTATGATATAAGCGATGCGGCCTGTAATATCAGTAGTGATGTGATAACAGTAACGCGTCCAGCATCTGCTGACACTTTTTTCATCAAGCATAAGCACCCAGTATATTGGAAATGGCTTGGCAATTTCCCGACTGCACAGATCCGATACTCGACCAATGGTGGTAGCACGTGGAACACTGTTACCCCGTCCACTCCCAATGCGGGTTGTTATGTCTGGACCTGTGATACAATAACCTCTTCAAATGCCCGGGTTGCGGTAGTAAGTAATCTCAATACTGGAACTTTTGATTACAGCGACATTTTTGTCATTACTGATACATCTTCTTTGACTCAACCAATTCATGTCCTGGCTCCGGTTGTCAACGATACATTTGCAGTTGGGGACACATGTTATGTTACCTGGCATAGCCAGACTTTTACGTCACCCAATCAAGTAAATTTGTCGTACTCAATAAGTGGTCCAGCTGGACCATGGATCAATATTGCTACGACAGCAAATAGTCAGAGGTATTATGCCTGGATCGTCCCCAATTACCTGGTGGATAGTTGTTATATAAAAGTCGAGGATGTCAACGGCTCAGCCGCCCAGATAAGTGAACCGTTTTCTATCGCGATTCAACAAATAAGAATTATTTCGCCAACCTCAATCAAAGAATGGACTATTGGCAGAAAATATTTTATGCTATGGCAATATAGCGGTAATTTCTCCAATGCAGTCATTGACTACTCTTATGACGGTGGTGCTACCTGGGTGAGTATTGCATCACCTACTGCTAATGATGGTGAATATGAATGGACGATTCCCAATACACCATCAACCCAAAGTCTTATTCGCATACGGAATTATGAAAATTCAAATGTTACAGCGATCAGCGATACCTTTACAATCAAACCTCAAGAAATTTTCGTAAGTTATCCAATCGTTAGCGACAGTTTTTTCGTAGGTAGAGAATATTATGTCACATGGGATTATACCGGCGCCTTTTCTATGGTAAATATTGAATATTCAACTGATGGCGGCTTGACCTGGACACCATCGGCATCGGGAGTTACGAATAATCAGTATTACGAATGGACTGTTCCAAATGCGCCAACAAATCTGGCGGTTGTGCGCGTAATAAATGCAGCGAATTTAAATACGGTTGGAGTAAGTGATACATTCAGTATCATTCCTCAAACAATTGAGGTTACTTCGCCGACCATGAATAATGAATGGATTGTTGGAAGGAAATACTATATCAGCTGGCGATTTACCGGCGCATTTCCTTCAGTAAAACTTGAATATTCACACGACGATGGCAATGTCTGGAATACCATTGTTGAGGCTATTGCAAACTCGGGTAATTATGAGTGGACAATTCCTAATACACCATCGGATAGCTGCTTTGTCAAAGTTCTGAATTACAGCAACCTCAATGTATATGATATAAGCGAACGGTTCCGTATTCCCCTTCAGACAATTACCGTTACCTCACCAAAGGCGGGCGATAATCTCCTCTCGGGAAGGAAATACTATATTACCTGGAATTGGACTGGCACTATTTCACACGTAAACATTCAGTATTCTACCGATAATGGTGTAACCTGGAATAATATCGCAAGCAATATTAATAATAATGGCAATTACGAGTGGACGGTTCCGACGGCAAATGCTGAAAGCTGTTTCGTAAAATTGATTAATGCGGCCAATCCGAACGCCTTTGACATAAGCGAAATGTTCTCAATTCTGGCCCAGCAGATTACGATCACTTCACCGGTCTTCACAGATACGCTACTTTCCGGCCGGAAATATTATCTTACCTGGCGTACAAAGGGTTCTTTCAGCAACGCTAATCTTTCCTATTCGCTTGATGGCGGCCAGACCTGGACAACAATCGCCACGAATGTTACCAACAACGGTTATTATGAATGGAATATGCCTGAAGTTATTTCTAATGACGCTCGAATCAAAATTGCCAATAGTGCGCAGCCGTTAGTTTTTGCGAATAGTGATACGTTTACGATCGCCCCTCCAATATTGGAAATCACATCACCTGCTCTGGCTAATCTCTGGTATGCAACAAGAAAGTACTATATCACTTGGAATCAACTCGGTATCATACAGCAAGTTAACCTCTCTTATTCTTTAGATGGTGGTGGTTCCTGGAATCAAATTATTGCTAACCAGACCAACCAGGGTAATTATGAATGGACAATTCCCTCTGGGACCCAATCCCAAGATGCCCGAATCAGATTGACGAATAGTGCGAATTCTCTAATCGTTTATTTCAGCGATTCATTTACAATTGCCCTACTTGGCATCAAGGGATCCTCATTCGAACAACTACCTGGCGAATTTGCTCAGCGTTTTGTTCCGAATCCATTTTCCGAAAAGGGCATGATTAAACTTGCTATACCGTACAATTCTAAAATTTCATTGGTGACGTACGATGTTTGCGGGCGAATCGTTGACAAAATCTTTGACAACAACATTGAAGCTGGCTATCACTTATTTTCCTATGAGAGCAATTTACCTTGCGGAATCTACTTCTTGAGACTTGAAGCATTAACTGATAAAGAAGAATTTGTTCAAACAATAAAGATATTGAAAACGAAATAATCTCGAATCGATTGGGGATAGACATGACATTTTGAACATTTTTCTTTATTATTACCCCATTGCCTGTGCCCCTAGATTCGGCCTTTGATTGCCGGGAACTCCAATTCTGTACTTAAGATGATGCGGTAGCCTGTACGAAACGGAAATAAGTAAAATTCGCTGACCTGATCGTTTCGTAGATATAATGGACCGGATTTTCAATCTTAGACTCTGAATTATTCCTGTAAGGTATAATTCCCAGGGAATACAAATGATTCTGGAGAATTACCATTAATGATACGATGATTTGATGGCAAACCGTTGGTGAAAGCGTATGCGTTTCTCTTTTGTTCTACTCTTGCGTGTGCGTGATTTCTGTCGACATCGCTTGCTGAAGCCATCTCCTTTTGTAGATTATACAGTCCGAATTCATGCAATTAATATCGGAGTAACTTCGTTCTATTATAAATATTCTAAGGGTATTTATCTCTTTTTACACAAATAAGGTGACCGATACAGGAATATGATCACTCGGACGTAATTCCCTCCCTCTAGTAGTTGCGGTTTCATCACAGTGTGCATCATAAACTGCATGTTCAACCATTGCACTCCCATCTTTAATGGAAACAGGACTGGTCTTTTCAGCTATGCCTCTAGATACGAATATGTGGTCAATTAGAGTGGTGACCATATGTCCTTCAGAGAATGGATCTTCAAACCTTCGGGTTCCAGCAAAGATCCTTGTATTTCATCAATTATGTTATGAATGAGGAACTCCATTTCCATCGCGTCAGCGAAGGGTCCATCATTGAAATCACCCATGATGACCAAGGGTTGGTTGCCCAGACTGCTGCCCAACCTCTCTTTCACGAAAAGTCTCATTTTCCATATTTCAGCAGAAAGCTTTTGCCTGGCGTTTAGGGCGTCGAGGACTGCGGTTTTCTTGCGTTTAATCCACTGATCTACTGTCTTAAGTTTTGAATACTTCGATTTGAGATGCACTGCGGCTACAATTATCGATTTATTATGTTTTGACAGTTCGACGACAACGGGGGTTCTGTATATGCGACCCGGTTTTCTTTTCTCTAACTTATACTCTCCCCAGGGATAGTAGTAGAAATTCTTCCTCAGAATATCCATTTTTGGCCCATCGTAGTCAAACTGCTGTGCATTCCAACCACCCTTTTTGACTAGAATGTGTATGTTTTGCGTTCTTTCACTCTGTATGAATACTTGGTATTGGTCATCTAGATAGTCATTTACGAACAATTCCATTTGTGTCTTTAACTGGGGCCCTTCTTCTACAGCGATTACGTCAGCTCCGAGCTTCCTGATCATTTTTCCCATTCTATTGCACAGCCCTTTCACCTTTGCAATTGGTTCGAGTTTTATTGGGCCGAGCTTTGCTCCTGGAAAGCTCTCGAGTATTTTTGCTTTTCTTTTTTCAAAAAAAGGATACATCCATTCAGCATTGAATGTTGTTAATTTTAGATCTGGCATAGGGTCCTCCTTATATACTTCATATACTTCGGCCGTTAGATTTACATTCGGCCACACAAATTACATTGATACGTCTTTTGCGGCATCTTAATGCGTTAGTGGAACTAATCAAGAGTCCGCCACCTACAGACAGATGTCAGAAATGCCTACGGCTTTTTTTCTACCTCCTTTGTCAATACGGATGCTCCATAGGTGACTAACAATTCGTACGCGTATTGTCTGTGGAATTTCAGAGACCGGAGAAACATCACTATCGAGCCCACTAAGGCGGCAGTTGCAATTGTTATTCTGTAATCGAGGTCAGCCTTATGATGGACACCGAAGAAAAGCAGTGAGATAATCAGCAGTGTGAAGGAAATATTGCGGCAGAAACCGTATTGGGTAAGAAAAATGTCGAGAGTTGAGGTGAGATTATCTTTGTATCTGAGTTTTCCCTCTACAAAGGTGAATATCGATTTCATCAAATTGTGCTCAGAATCTTTGCATGGGACTTTTTTCATTATTGCACTGCAAATCGATTCTGGCAGCGGTGCAAAGTAGTCGGGTATGATCTTTGTGTACCACCTGTCGTTCTTGATAAGTAGATGTGTTGTCGGCTGCCCCAAACATTTGTTGATCAATAGGATTTCCAGTAGTATCTTAGCTGGCGAAGCTAGTATGTGGCCAATGATATATGCTATGATAAGTACAATGACGGCGAGCGAGACGTTTACGCTTTTGAATTTA
>Ga0111198_1106_pt1 | contig 12490 bp, 6 predicted proteins | sample DeeMarSWOR324_28_FD_80370 | JGI IMG/M metagenome (GOLD analysis project Ga0111198, IMG submission 80370) | candidate division WOR_3 bacterium SM23_60
GGCAACTAAACTTTAACATCCATCACACTTATGAGCACTGCCTATGGTTGTCGAGTCTGTTTTACGAAGCAGGGCAGACTTATGCCCCCGGACTCACCTATTACGAGGAATACTGGCCCGGTGGTTCAGATGACCTATCCTTTTCATCTCGCGGTTTTCCGGCTATTTGGGGCGGTGAGAGATGGTACTATGAAAATCCCAACTGGCATCAACCAACTGACATCCTCGCCAATATCACACCAGCCATGCATCTGGGTGCCACCAAAGCCGCAGTCGCGACTCTTGCTATATTAGGTTTGTATCCTGGCCAGGTCAATGATGTCATCGCATTCGATATAGGCGACGGCAGCAGCCTGCAGGTCAGCTGGTCAGCGAGCATTGAACCTGATGTAATTGGTTACCGTGTGTATTGGGGGCTCGAGAGCGAGGTTTATACAGACAGCCATTTCGTATCCGGAATATCAAATACTGTCGATACATTAACCATGTTGCTAAGCGATTCGACATACTACATTATTGTACGCGCGCTCGATGCGGACAATCGTCTCAGTTATCTTGCCACCGAGGTATCCGCCACGCCACGTCTGGCACCAGCAGCACCGGCTGGTGTGGTCGCGACGCCGATACAATCCGGTATCGAAATCAGCTGGTTCCGAAATACCGAGCTGGACCTTGCCGGCTACCGATTGTATCGCAGGCTCAATGATAATCCCACCTATGATAGTCTTAATACTGCGCTAATCACCGACACCTCCTACACAGACCACCCTTTATCCGGTGCCAATCGTTACTATTATGCGGTGCGCGCCTTTGACCTCACCGGGAACTATAGTGAACTGAGTGCGGAAGCCTATGGTCGCCCCATTACCCTGGATCAAGGCATTCTCATTGTCGACGAAACACTCAACGGCACAAACCCTCCGGACAGCCTGCAGGATGCTTTCTATCGATTCATCATGACTGGTTATCCATATACTGAGTATGAATATGGCGCGGTACAAGAGGCTCCGGTTTTAGCAGATTTCGTGCCTTATTCTTCGGTGCTGTGGCATGCCGATGATTTCAACTCGTATTTTGCGTCCGGGCATATCGACGACTTTCGTGATTATTTGGATCTTGGTGGTAATCTGTGGTTTGTTGGCTGGCGGCCGACGGCGAATCTCGAGGATCAGAATGCCTATCCTTTCAATTATTCATTAGGCGACTTCATGTACGACTATTTTAAGATCGCGCATGTCGAGATGACGACTCCCTTAGATTCTTTCCAAGCGGCCGACGGGCTACTGGGTTATCCACGTCTCGACGTGGATACCGCAAAGGTACCTTATGGATTCTGGAACGGTGTATTACGTAATCTTGAGGCATTGACCTCAGTCGGTCCAGCCGAGGATATCTACACTATGGATATGCGTAATAATTCCAGCTCGTACGAGGGTGCGGTGTGTGGTTTCCGATATTTGGGAAATGACTATAAGTTGGTCTTCTTTGGCTTCCCGCTCTATTTCATGGACCAGGATCAGGCACGTCTCACTGCCCAGCAGGTGATGACTGATTTTGGAGAAACTGGTGTTGCCGAGTTGCCCAAAGAGAACGCACCAGTATCTCAACTCATGCTTGGACAAAACACGCCCAATCCTTTCACTGAACAGACCATGCTCAGTTATCAGTTACCAGCTGCTGGCGATGTATGTTTGCAAATCTATAATATTGCCGGTCAATTAGTGAAGACTCTGGTTGATACTCAACAAGAGCCCGGTGTCTATAATGTCATATGGTCGGGACTGGATAACCTCGGTCGTCGTGTTTCAAGTGGTGTTTACTTCTGCCGCCTGGAATGCAAAACCCAGAGTGATATCAAGAAAATGACGATACTACGTTGACACGAAAGGAGGAATTGTGAACCATGGCAAGAAGCATATTTCCGTGATCATGTCATTGCTTTTGTGTCTAGTTTTAAGTTACGCGGCAGAAATCCATGATGCCGTGAACAACAGCGATATTGCACGGATTGGAACCTTACTCGATGAAGACCCAACACTACTCAATCTTCGCGATGGCATTGGTATGACGCCGTTAAACACAGCGGCGTTCAATGGAAATGAGGAAATTGTTACTTTGCTCTTGAATAGAGGCGCTGATGTAGAAATCGGCGATGCAGACAATAGTCAACCAATTCATCTCGCGGCGATCAGTGGCAACATACGCGTCGCCGAACTGCTTCTCGCAAATGGTGCCACGGTTAACGAACAAGATGACAACCGCGCTACCCCGCTGATTTTTGCTGCCGGACGCGGGCACCTCGATATGGTGAGATACCTGATTGAAAACGGCGCCGACGTAAACCTTCGCAACACACGAGGTATGACACCGCTCATCTTTGCAAGCACACCCGAAGTCGCCGCGGCCTTAGTTGACAACGGCGGCAATGTAAACGCCCAATCACACGACGGCACCACGCCACTTCACAGTGCAGTTTGGCGCGGTCGGACCGAAGTGGTTCGGCTCTTATTGGAGCAAGGCGCCGATCCGAACTTGCGAAATGAAGAATCGATGACACCCTTGTTTGCGGTGCATGGTGAGAATGCTCCACAGGTTGCGCGATTACTCATCGAAAACGGAGCGCAAGTTAATATCAGAAACAACGAAAACGGCACACCACTCCATGCCATTGCGTCTACTGGTTCAGTCGAAATCGCCGAACTACTGCTCTCGAAGGGTGCAGATGTCAACGCAATGACCGATTTCGGCTGGACGCCTCTTTGCATGGCTGCAATGCGCAACGCGGAAATCACTTACTACCTATTGTCCAAGGGAGCCAGTGTCAATCCCCATGAATGTGAGAAGAAAGAGGGATGCGCTTGCGCAGGTTTCCAGACACCATTGCACTGTGCGATTCGAGGTGACAGTATCAATACAGTTAGAGTCCTTGTCGACAACGGAGCCCTGGTAAACGTGACCGATGACAACGGCATGACACCGTTGCATTTGGCAGTCAACAATTGTAATCTGGAAATCACCGATTATCTGATCCAAAAAGGTGCTCGTCTGAACCTCAAAGATGAGAAGTATGGCCGAACTGAATTACACGCGGCTGTGATAAATGGACAGAAAGACATCGCAGAGCGGCTCATCAAAGAAGGAGCAAAAACAAACCTCCCGGACAACGATGGTAATAATCCACTAGATTACGCACGCTACCACGGTTTTTGCAATATTACTGAATTGCTCGAGAAACAAAACGCAAAGGCTAAAAAATACACCAGCATGACCCCTAATATCTTGAGCAAAAAGGTCAAAGAAAATGAAGCGGTCGTGTGGTATCTCGGACACAGTGGTTGGGCCATAAAAACTCAGAATCATTTATTGATATTCGACTACTTTGAACGCCCGAATCGTGCTTTGCCAATTGATGCTTCACTCGCCAGCGGTTTTGTCATCCCCTCAGAGATCATAGATGAAAATGTCATGGTTTTCGTCTCCCATCACCACGGTGACCACTATGACCCAAGGATCTTTGAATGGCGTAATGAAATACCCGACATCGAGTATGTTTTTGGATTCCAGCCAGACGACATAGATCAAGAATATATCTATACCGCACCACGCAGCGAACGAGAAGTTGATGGTATCAATATTTACACAATCAGATCAAACGACGCTGGTGTAGGTTTCCTCATTGATGTCGACGGTCTAACCATACTACATCCTGGTGACCACGCCAACGGATCAATGGATATGTCGGCGAGCTACACCGCCGAGATAGACGCCCTCACTACCGTGACCGAAGATATTGATCTTGCATTTTTCGCAATTCTCGGTTGCAGCCTGGGGACACCCGAATCTGTGAGACTGGGTGTCCACTATGCGATCGAGCAACTAGGACCTAAAGTGCTCTTGCCAATGCATGCCGGTCATGCACCTTATTTCTATCGAGAATTCGTTGAAGAAACTCTGGAAAAGAACTACGCAACGCAACTTGCTTATGCCCTGAACGAAGGAGAAAGATTCTTTTTCACGGAAGGAAATGATGAGAGTAAGTCAGTCCCTGGGGGTTTTTTTGGGCTCGTTGATGCTTTTAACAATCACCTACGCCCAAAGCAGAGTAATCGATTTCGAGTCTGATAAGTGGGTCATTCGGAATGGTCAGGTAACCGAGCACCTCGGCCGAAAGGCTTTTGTGGGCTATGCTTATCTATCAGAAGTCGAGTTTGAGAACGGTACGATCGAGGTTGATATCGCAGTCAATGGACCCAAGGTACGCGCTTATCCCGGCATCATCTTCCGCATGCAATCCGAGGACAACTTTGAACGATTCTATGTGCGCACGCACCGAGCAAGTCTTTATCCTGATGCTCTCCAGTATACACCAATCAATAACGGCATAACGAGCTGGCAGCTCTATAACGGCGATGGCTTCACGGCTGAAGTGGATTTCCCTCCGAACCAATGGATGCACATCAAGCTCGAGATCCTTGGAAAGCAAGCACGAGTCTACGTTGATAATGCAGTGAAGCCCGCGCTGGTAATCCACGATCTAAAACATGGTGGCAGCAAAGGAAGTATCGGAATCATGGCCGAAGGGGCTGCCTACTTTTCAAACTTCCAATATACAATCACGGACGACCTACAATTCGAACCGCCGCCTTTGGTTGATACTGTGCCTGGGGTGATAACCGATTGGGAACTGTCGCACGCGTTCAAGCTCAATGATACAGACATGGCAGAGTATCCGACTCAACAACTGCTGTCAATGGTACAGTGGCGCGAAGTATCGAGTGAACCTTCTGGGCTTGTCGACATTGCCCGATATACAGGAAGGCTCGGCCGAGAACCAGATTGTGTTTTTGCGCGCACATATATTAACGCCGATACGGACACATTTCTGCATCTCAACTTTGGGTACAGTGACGCGATCAGCGTTTTCGTCAATGGGGCACGGTATTTCTCGGGATATAGTACCTATCAATCGCGCGACCCTTCGTTCTTGGGCATCATTGGATATTTTGACGAAGCCACGCTACCCTTGAGAAAGGGTAATAATGAAATTCTACTTATAATAGCTGAAGTATTTGGTGGCTGGGGGTTCATGGCCCGTGATGGCGATGCAGTTTTTGAATATAAAGGTGTGAAGCGAGACTGGGAAACAAAAAAGGAATTCCGAATACCTGAATCTGCGGTATATGACGCCGTAAGAGATATTATCTATGTATCAAACTATGACCTCTATAATTTCAGCAGGCAGGAAGGGAATCAGTCGATTTCACAACTCCTTACGGATGGCACGGTAAAACATTTGGATTGGATAACCGGATTGAAAAATCCACTCGGCATGACAATACACGACGATAGACTACTAGTAGTTGAAAGGGGAGGCATCGTAGAAATCGAACTGGAATCCGCGGAGATATGCAATCGATATCCGATTAATCAATCTGGTTTGCTCAATGATATTGCCATTGACAGCGCAGGTAACATATACGTCTCTGATTCAAGGAATAACACGATCTACAGACTATCTCATGGTGAATATGCAGAATGGCTGACCGGTGATGGAGTAAATGACCCAAATGGTTTGCTCATTCATGGTAATAATCTCATCTATGGCAACAGCGGCGACCAGCATCTTAAATCTGTGGACCTTACCACAAGAGAAGTCCGCAAAATTGCCAATCTCGGCCCCGGTTTCATTGATGGTATAAAGCTCGATAGAGATGGTAATTACCTGGTCTCGCACTGGCAAGGAAGAGTATTCCGCATCACCCCAACTGGAGAAGTCACGAAAATCCTCGACCTATCAGTTCAAGGCATCTACTGTGCCGATTTCGAATACCTTCCAGAAGAAAATGTCATCGTCATCCCAACTTACTTCGATAATAGACTCATAACCTATCAACTAGACTAAACCGGGGACAGGCATAACATTTTTAACATTTTAACAAACCGACTTCAATCTAACCTCAAAGAAATATCATGTTAATGCAAACTAAATACAAAATGCTATGCCTGTCCCCAAGTACCAAATGCCTTGCTTTAGTCGCACAAATCAATATGCTCTATAAAGGAGGTATTACATGCAGGAAATGATTGCTTACTGTGGATTGGTTTGCACTGGTTGTCCAACATACATCGCTACTCAGGAGGATAGCGATACTCTAAGGAAACAGGTAGTCGAGAAGTGGAGTTCGGACGAGTACCCGATGAAAATAGAAGATATCAACTGCGACGGCTGTCTGAGCGTGGGAAAACGTTTGATCAAATTTTGCAATGAATGCGAAGTGCGCGCCTGTGGTATACAGAAAAAGGTACTGACCTGCGCCCACTGCGACGACTATGTCTGTGATAAACTTGAGAAACTATGGAGCATCATCAGCTCAACCGAGGCCAAGGAACGGCTGGAAAAAATAAGAAAAGAATTGGGAAAGTAAAGCATCGTTTATCGGCTTCAATAAGCGATACGTTTTCGTATAACGGCTCTGTCAAAGTCCAAAGATTGACTTACTCCACCTTTATTGTTCGGAAAGCGAAAAAGCCTGTTCGAGCGTAGTCGAGAACTCAATCCTACACCTTTAGCACGGAACAGAGCCACATCGTACCACATATGTGTGATAAGTCAAATAACCACAAAAACATCCCCGCGAGTGCCCGATACTGCTGAATACAATATGCTCTAAGCCTGACGCTATTTTCGAATCACTGTAATCTGGTTCTTTTATCGCATTCATCAATGCCGTAAGGCAGTCATTGCGAGTCCCGGTTTTCATATCATGTACTCAATATAATGAACCGGGGCGAACCAACCTCAAGCGCAAAAACGAACAAACAAGCGCCCCCCCCGATACGACGCTCCAAACGTTCTAAACGATCGCAACGCTCTTAACGCTCACTGCGAATGACTCAATGACTTTGAGATATCACTGTAATCTATCTGTTATCGTCGTAATCGATGGATGCGAAGTATCCAGTGACTTAATGACTCTGTTTTGCGTATCGGGCAAGTGTCTTGACTTCTGTTGTTCGCTTCGCTATATTTCAGTGTAGCAACTAGAAAGGAGACACATATGAAAAAAACGTCATTTGTAGTCATCGTTGTGGCCTTGATGCTTGCTGCGACGCACTGCGGCCGCAAGGTAATGGTTCCACCCCGCATCGATCTCAAGCAGCATGAAGTTGTAGGTATGATACGTTTCGCGTGTGAAAACAAAGGAGATCTCGCTCCGCTCACCACGAGAAAGTTTACCGAGGCGATCCGCCGGGACCAGGAAATGATAAGAATCATTGACCTCGGTACCGAGGCTGAAGTATTAAGGGAAATCGGGCATGATAAGCTCAGCAAAGCTGCCTTTCAAGCGATCGGCGAGGAATACGATGTTGCGACTGTTTTCACTGGTGAGCTACTCATATCAGATGTGAGACCCAACCTTGCGGTCGGTTTGTTGTTTATCGCTGGTATGTCGGTGTCGGCCGAAGTGGACGCAACACTCGATGCACAGATGGTCGAAACCGAGTCTGGCGCATCCCTCTGGAGCACTTCCGTAAGTGAGACGCGAGAAATCGGTCATGTCAGCATATGGGAGGGCGGCGGCTTCGCTTTTGATGCCGAAGATCCAGAACGGGCTTACGGCAAACTCGTCAATGCCCTGGTCGAAGACGCATCGGTCGACTTCCGTGTCACCTGGAGGCGCGAGTAATCCGGGGACAGGCATACACTTTTTACACTTTTAATGCAAAATATCTCCTAAATTCAATATATTGCTGATTCTAGGAAAATAGTTGACAAAACCAACCTGTCGTAGATACTGTACAGGGCTATATTCTGTTATCTTTCGCCGCTGATCCTCTCTTGGGCGTAAAAAGGCATAAAAGTGTATGCCTGTCCCCAATATTATCTTATTAGTAGTACCTTCTCCGTAACGCTATAACCGCCGACGTCCAACTTTACAAAATACACTCCAGCACCTAACTTACGATTAGCGTGGTCTGTTCCATCCCACCTTACTGATAACTGATGACCGATAACAAATGTCTGATTCGAAAGATCAGCGACCGGGCGACCCGTTATGTCACACACCATACATTCGAATTCTTGTCTGTTATCTGCTATCTGATATCGGATATCAGTAAAACGTGAGAACGGATTCGGGCGGGCATCTAAGTTAAATCCTCTATCTCGTATCGTCAATCCGATATCTTCCTCAATCCCCGTAATGGCAACATCCACATTCCCCCATATATTGCACGCCGAACCAGGACCCTGTCCCCAGACCGCGACAAAGTTGGTATCAGCAGCGGCTAGAGCTGGCCACCAGCGTTCCTGATATGTGTTATCACAAATCATGAACATATCACCTATGAGCGACCCATCGGTGCCGATGAACTGTCCATAGATCTTCTGCCCGGCATTGTTCAGACCCGTTTGCCACACAACTAAGTAATTCGTACCGTCAAACTCGACATCAGCCCACCTGTGACATTCGCTTCCCAAAGCGATGCTGATCGGACTGCCCACCAGCGCGCCCTGCGTTGAGACCAGATGTCCATAAAGCTCAAGCGTGGGATATGTACCGACAAACCAGACGACAAGATAGTTGGTTCCGTCAAACGCGATATTCGGCCCACCGGCTGGAGCCGATGCAATGGTAAATACACTTTCTTCGGGCTGGCACTGGCTGTTAATGAAACGACCGTAAATAGGACCGCTCGACTTTGGCCAAACCACTAGACAGCGGTTGCCGTCATAAGCAATCTTTGCGCGATACTCACTCGACCCAGTACCATTGGAAATGCAGGCTCCTGTATCGAGTACCACACCTCCTGGCGTGACCCGTGCCGCGGCTACATAATAGTAGCTTCCGCCGAAGTTATTGTCGCTCCACACCACTATGTAGTTCTGGCCATCAAAAGCAGTTGCTGGGTATGTTTGAATTTCAAATTTCGGACAGATCTCAAATGAATTTATTGTATCCATGTCCGGAGTGACACGCACTCCTACTATCTCGCCTAGGGTTCAGCAATGATTGCGCGTAACTGCCAGTAGGTTGGTGCCATCAAAGGCTGCATCGCAGCTATAACCGGCACTATCCGTGTAGAGCTCCCGTCCATCCGGATCGAGAACCGTGCCATCGGTCGTGACACGCGCGCCATACAGCGACCTGAGTGGTAGCTGACGCTGGTCAATCCAAAAAACATAGAATTGGTTGTGGGCATAACAGACTGAAGGATACCCCGTGTAGTTGGGTGCGGTGCTTATCGGGAAATCACTACTAACAAGTGCAAATACAATGACCAACACCATGCATTAGTATAAATGCATCCAATGATATGTCAATCCCTGTCCGGGGACAGGCATACACTTTTTACACTTTTGACTAAAGGGATCTTACCCGCAAAACCATCAGCCGACAAACTACAGCAGGTTGGCTCTGTCACACTTGATGGATTCTACTGACTTACAGTGGTATACCTACGGCGTCAGGCGTAGTGCGTTCATGTCCCCGAGTTAGAATATTTCCTCGTCTTCAAATTCCTCTTGTTGTTCACGCCGTTGTTCTGGCTTGTACCGGTTAAAATTAAAGGTAAGCGCGAATATTACGACTGGAGATTTGCGCGAGAATTCTGTATACGAGTAAAAATCAGTACCCTCGCTCGTGAACTCATGTTTTGCCGTTCCCAGAAGATCACGAAGCTGAAGCGTAAGCGCGATTTTTCTGTTCCACAAATCCTGTCTGATTGCCGCGTTCGTCGTATAGAATCCCTCGCGCCGGCCCTGAGAAGAAACCGAAGGACCATAATAAATGCCATTAATCTGGACGCGTGTCGATTTGCCAAGCCTGAAAGTAGTATTGAGCCGTGTGTTCCAGTTGAAACTCTTACGTGAAAATTCTTCGTCGTACAAGACTCCTTCAACGCGGTACTGATAAACATCACCTGTCAAATTCAGGTTCAGCCACTTAAACACATCCCACTCCACCATTGCTTCTGCGCCGTATGAATGGTCAGTGCCTACGTTTTCTACTGAGTGTAGTATTATGTTCACATCATAGACAGAACGGACACGTTCAATCTTGTTATGTGTCACTTTGTAGTAACCTTCAAGCGATAATAGATTACGGCCAAATTGCTTCTGGTATCCCAGTTCGTATGAATCGATGTATTCGGGTTTGAGCGCCGGGTTACCAGTGCGCACATTGTAGGCATCCATCCATGTTGCAAATGGCTCGAGCTCCCAGCCTCTGGGCCGCTCGATTCTTCGCGTATAGCTCGCCATCATCTCATGCTCACCAGGAAATTTGTATGAAACATGACCGCTCGGGAAATAATCCCACTGGTCAATGGTAAAATCGTTATTTTCCCCTACCAACTCTATAAGTCGGTATTGGTATTCGCCACGCAGACCACCTTGGTATCCGAAATTACTCCACTCTCCTTTGTAAAGCGCATAAAGTGAATGGATGTTATCTTCATAGTCGACGACATTGCTGAACTCCGACCTGAACTCATATTCGCCGGTCACTGGATTGTACTCATACACTTCATTAGTGTCCGTGCTCTGCCGTAGACTCGTCTGATAACCCACTTCAAACCTGTTGACCTCCCATATGGGGAGCGCGTAATCTAAATTTAATTGAATACGTGTTGAAGGACCCGCTTCTATTGCTCGCTGCCCACTGGTAATGGAGTTGTCAATATCGAAAAGCTCTGTGCTGGATTCTTCATCGCCCATTCTTCGGCTCAGCATCGCGTGCCCGGAAAGCTTGTGCTCTTTTTCTCTAAAATTATGCCCATAATCCATACTCAACGAGTAGAAATCGCCACCGCGTTTGACACTGGTTTCGCTAATGTAGAAATTCGTGTCTCCGGGCGTGCTCCATTCAGCAAAGTCGCGCGCCGAAGACATTTCCATATTCCGGCCACCATATCGGAATCCCAGACTCCCAATGTCATTGGCACTTAGATACCAGTCTACACCGCCCCGAAGCCCGTAAAATTTTCGCTGCCACCGGGAATCGCCGCTCGAAGAAATGAATGCAGTGGTGTCGCCGCGCCTTGTCTGATTATCCAGCACAACCGTACCTGGAAAAGCCTGGTCATTATAATTTGCCCCGGCAAAGAAATTGAATTTCTCGGTCCGGTGGTTCACCAAGAAGTCAACGCCGTATTTGTCATCGAGCCCGATGTTCAGATTAGCAATACCGTTGGTCCCCTGTGCGCGCTGTTTCTTCATTATTATGTTTATGATACCGGCGATGCCGCTCGGATCGTACTTTGCTGAAGGGTTGGTGATAATCTCAATCTGATCGATATTACTCGCCGGTATCTGCTGTAACGCATCATCCGGCTCAAGCACGGTTGGCCGGCCATCAATCAGAAGCGTGAAATTCGTGCTACCCCTCAGGCTGACATTACCCTCAACATCAACCGTTACAGACGGCGCGTTTTGCAGCACATCGACAGCAGTGCCTGATATTGTTGTGAAATCTTTGCTGACATTGATGACTTTCTTATCGATCTTATATTCCACTGCAGGTTTTTCACTCGTTACATCAACACCATCCATCATCAGAACGGCTCTTTCCAACTGTATAATCCCTGCCCTAACTAACCCCTGATCGTCACTTACTACAATGTCTTTAATTTCCTTTGGGTAGTATCCCATGAATGAAACCTCGAGAATATAATTGCCCGGCCTGACCTGAAATAGAAGAAAAACACCACTGCTATCAGTCATCGCACCTGTAATCTGGGTCTTGCCTGCGCTCTCGTATAGAATCGCATTTGCATACTCTAGCGGTGTACCCAATTCCGCATCAACCACCCGACCGACAATAGTACCGGGCGGTAGTGTCCGCTGGCTCTCTTGCGAATAACCAATGCCTGAGAACATTAATACCAAGATGCATACTCTGGTAAATCTGCTCATAATTTTCAAAAAGAGCTCCTTTCTCTTAATCGCCAAGAGGCTTGTATTTAGTCAATTAGACACGAAACCCCGCAATAAACTTGCGAAAATGCAGCCTCATTTCACATGATATTTTGACAGGGAGTATACATAAAATGTTAAGAAAGGCAAGACATTTCTATAATGGAAACAGGCATAAACTTTTATAACTTTTTACAATAGGCGCGTCTATCACACCGTAATCAATAATATCTTGAAATCAAGAGACATTTAGCATCAAAAGTTATAAAAGTTTATGCCTGTCCCCCCGTAAATATAGATCTTGACTTTCGCGTTCCTTCTCATATAATCGCTGCCAATGAAATGACCGAGTATCTAAATATAGATGAATGAACCGCAACAAGGGATTCAATCGGCAAAAGAATCCATACTGCGGGTTAGGTCACCACATTGCTCATAAAAGAAGGAGGCGTAGTATGAGCAAAAGAATCATGATATACACGCTAATCGCATCCGTCCTGATCACTAGTGTCACTCTTGCTGAACAGGATGCACCGGGATGCGGGGATCATCCGCTCTTAACAAGGATGCCCA
>Ga0111198_1079_pt1 | contig 12044 bp, 13 predicted proteins | sample DeeMarSWOR324_28_FD_80370 | JGI IMG/M metagenome (GOLD analysis project Ga0111198, IMG submission 80370) | candidate division WOR_3 bacterium SM23_60
GATAGCCCATACAGTTCAGGAATATCAAAACCAATGGAAAAAAACTTGTCATTCGCACTCGTAAGAATGAAACTGTATATGGTGGAATCCTTTCTTACTTTCTTGAGAATCTCAGCTAACTCATTTAGCAAGTCTAAGTTAAGCGCATTCGTAACGCTACGGCTAAGCCTTGCCATTACGGTCGTGCCGTGATGTTCAACCTGAATCATGTTCGGTTGCATATGATTATGGTATCCATGTCTATCGCTAAGTCAAGCCAGTGGACTTCTCTTGAATTCTGAAAAAAATGAGGGTAGAATGTACTAGAAGGAGGTATTTATGAGGCAGGTAAAACCCCTGAAAGAAATGCTCGTGAGAATGAGAGACCTCTCTGACCTCGTGATTGAACTAGGTTATGCCGCGATCCTCCAGCACGATATGGAACTTGCCGATGACGTAGACAGTATTAACGAAGAAATACGGGATTTAACCTTTGACATGCGGGTTTCCGCCATCTATGCAGCAAAGGGGCTATCAACAAAGGAAATACCGCAGATTGCATCACTTCTGCAAATCGGTGTTGCCGCCAAAGAAATTTCCGATGGCGTTGACGACATGGTCGAGATTGTTGCACGTGGTGTCCACCCGGTTATTGAAGCCGCATACAGAAAAGACATTATTATAAGAAGAATGGTTGTCGAGGAAGGTTGTGTAATCGACGGCAAGTCACTCGAAAAGGCACAGATACCAGAAGAAACAGGTTTCACGATCAGGGCAATACGACGCCAGGGTGACTGGATATTTGACCCGGTCGCAAAAACAATCCTGAAAGCAGGCGACATACTCTTTTTGAAAGGCAAGGACGTCGCAATCAGAAAGATGGTCGAGTATGCGAAAGCGAAGAGTAACGAGAAAAAAGAAAAGAAAAAGAAGAAGTAGAAGAAAAAAACCGAACGTCCTCGCCAAAGTACTCAGAGAATCAACGCCTCTGCTCCTTCTCACTGTCATCGGCGGTGCGTTTGCCGGCTCCGTACTAGGCAAAATGCAGGATATTCTTGTCATTGTTCCCGGTGTTTTTGTGCTGATACCAGCAATACTTGGTCTTCGTGGTAATGTTGGTATTGCCTTTGGTTCACGACTCAGTACGCTCCTCCACCTCGGTCTCATGAAATCATCGCTGAGACTCACATCTTTGCTTCTCAACAATGTATTCGGTGCGTTCTCATTGAGTTTTTTATTTTCTGCTTTTTTTGGCATTCTCGCGCATTTCTTGTGCCTGCTTATCGGTTTACCTTCTGCCGGCATAACAAAACTGACACTCATCGGCTTCATGAGTGGGATCCTTGCCAGTATGGTGATGATACCTTTCACTACTATCCTGACGATTTTTTCATTTAGAAAGGGTATTGACCCGGACGATATAATATCTCCTGCCATTGCTGTTTTCGGCGACGGCATCGCAATGCTTTCAATATACCTTGTGACAATTCTCGTGCAGAAGTGGACCGTACCTGATCTCAGCCTTGTCATAGTTGCCCTCCTCGCAGCAAAAATGAGATTCCCATCCCGCTATCGATTCGTCAGGATATTTCTCGAGAGCAGTCCGATTGTCGTCATGTGTGGACTTCTGGGTATTGGTGCTGGGCTCTTTCTGCATCATCACCAGTACGCCTTTATCATCGCACCATATCTTCTTGTGTTGCTGCCGCAACTTGTTTCAAAAGTTGGGAGTATTGGTTCTATTTCAGGAATGAAATTAACGTCGGGTCTCTACATTGGTTATGCAAAACCATTTATCTGGAACAAATATGTACGTCAAACCCTCATTGCTGCTTTACTTCTTTCACTTATTCTGGTTATCCCCGTGGCCCTAATAACGTATCTCTCGGCATGTATCCTTAATATTGGTAAGCCAGTATTCACTGTGCTCTTAATTTTTACACTTGCAGGGATGGTGCCACTCAGTTTTGGTGCGAGTTTTGTATCCTTTGTGATTGCCTCGATCGCCAAGAGGATACGCCTCGACCCGAGCAATGTCGTTGCGCCGCTCATAACGAGTCTTGGTGATATGAGCGGTGTGTTTATATTTGTACTTCTCTTGCAGTTTCTATAATTTGCTCTCGAAATCGCCTCGATGTCGGGCCTGCTTGCGTCGAACGTAGTGAGAAGATTCCGACACATCCAATCTTTTGATAGTACGATAGGCTAGTAGGGTTATCCATTTGCTCGGTGATTTTTTCTGGCCAAAGTCGAAAGAAGACCACACCTTGTGTATTGATTCAGCATAGAATCGTCCATTTTTGTCTTGTTTTGAAAAAAGCAGATCGATCATTGCGCCTATTCTCCTATCTTTCTTGGCAAACTCAAGTCGGGTTAGTGTATCTAGATAATATAAGATGCGATAGTCAGTAAACGGGTATTTAAGTTTTTCCCAACCCGTGCCGATCTGAGAATCGTGGCCTGTATATTTTATTTTGCCTCGATTATCCCAGCATTTGAGAAGAAACCCTGTACTCTTTTTGGCTACAGCACTATTTTGCAACTCAGGGTTTTGTGCTAGTGCGCCCAGGACGCATAGCGTTGCATATGCGCAGCTCGGTTCTCTTTCCCGTGGTCTGTGAGGTTGGCCAGTATCTTTGCACCAAAAACCGCCATCACGGCGCTGTCGGTGAATCAACCATTCATACGCCTTTTTTAGTCTTCGATCCGAACCGTATCCCAGTTTTGCCAGGGATTCCGCGAGGATACCAGTAAAGCATTCGTACGGTTTTGGCGGCGGTGCACAACCCCAACCGCCAGTCGGATGTTGCGTACTGAATACATATTCACAAGCACGCTCAATATCCTTGTCGCTTTTTTCCAATCCGAAATCAGCCAACACACCTAATAACCAAAATGTCGTGTCTTTTTTTGGCCACCAAGTGTAGATATCTCTTGGCGCACCCCAGTAGCCGTCTTTGTTCTGCTTTTTGAAGATTCTCTTAATTGGTTTGCAGGTGCGAATTCTTTTTTTTATCGCAATACCTTCCTTGTCGTCCTCACTCTTACTAAGAAGATCTACAAGGACGCGATACCTAACAAACGGTTCACCACTGAGAAGCCACGCAACCGGCATCGAGTCTAACAGGGGTTCTAATTTCCTGATGCTCACTATCCTTGTCTAATGTTGAGATTTGACACCAAAATCCCTGCAGGCAAATCCCAAGCTGTGCATAAATCCCAAGTTCTATTAAAACACTATTGTCATTGCGAGCCTTGTTTGCAAGGCGTGGCAATCTCAGAAACAAGATTTGCCCAATGTCGAGATTTGAACCCAATAGCTCCCGATGTTGTCATTGCGAGCGAAGCGAAACAACCTCGGCAGCACGATATGCACATTTCCAGACCTGCTGCAAGTCTCGAGCAAGCGCGAGCGCAAACGAGTCGAGAAGCTTGTGCAGATCTTCAGGCCTGCTTGCGTCGAACGTCGTAAGAAGACCCCCAGTGTTCTAGAATGCCATGTCTGGCTTCCATATCTCCCAGACATGACCGGCTCTTGTCAGCGTCTCAGTTTCTGGTGGCAATGTTTTCTTTCCTGGTTGCCAGCCCGATGGCATCAGTTCTTTTGTGCGTTGATGATGTTGATACGCCCTCAATTGACGGAGCACCTCTGCTACATTACGGCCCACTGGTGGCGTCAGGATTTCCATTGCCTGAATGATCCCTTCTTTGTCAATGAGAAAACGTCCCCGGACATCAACACCCTTCTCATCATCATACACTCCGTAAAGGGAACCGATTTTACCGCCGGGATCTGAAAGCATAGGATACGGTATGCCTGTTTCAACCATCTTGGATAACTCTACTTCTTGCCACACTTTGTGCGAGAAGTTGCTGTCAACACTAATTGCAAGTACTTCAACCTTAAGTTCCCGAAACTCGGGATACTTGACGGCAACCGCCGTCAATTCCGTCGGTCAAACGCACGTAAAATCAGCCGGGTAAAAACAGAGCATCACCCATTGACCGCGGTAATCAGAGAGTTTTATCGTCTTTGCCGAACCTTTGTAGAATGCATTTGCAGTGAATTCAGGTGCCTGCCTACCTACCATCACGTTCATGTGTGTCACCTCCTTTCTGTTTTTTACTTGAGTTCTATGTTACGAATTCTACTGATGACTCTTGGAAAGTCAACGTATTTAAGTTAGTGCGTCAGCACATTGTTAGCATGGCATATGCAGCAGAGATGAAGAGCCGTTATCCCGTAGTGGTCGAGATTGTCCCGCGGTGCCAGGACTCTGTTTGAGGAGCTCGACTGGAAGACACGGCTCGATAAATCGAGCGACTACAGATGTGTATGGTTGTCTGGTTCATCGAAGGAGACGGTGCTTTGTCATTATCCGATTCATCGGAGCGGCTAACCAGTGTCCGTAGTTGTCTGATTTATCAGACCATGTTTGATAAATTGAGCTCTGCTTTCCGTCATAGGCAATACGCCATAAGCCATTATGCACCAGACATGGTTCGCTCCTCTATGCTATCTTTTGAAAGTCAAATCATTAGTGCGACAATAAGACTGTAGGACTATGGGACAATCAGACTAATAGAATCGCCTACGTACCTGGTAACGATGTGTTGGCCACGGACATTTCATTTTTCTTCTGCTGAATTAGCTGACAGGAGAATTGCGAATTTTCAGGCCTTACTCCATCACTTCACTGTTCAAACACTATTGTCATTGCGAGCCTTGCTTGCAAGGCGTGGCAATCTCAGAAACAAGATTTGTCCAATGTCGAGATTGGACCCCAACGTCCCAGCGTTTCACAGACTCCTTCTGTCATCTATGATCGAAACTCAACTAATTCATGAACATTACCGAATGGATCCCTAAAGGCGATGTAGCTACCTGCAGGGAATCTTTGTGGTGTTTCGTGGATGAGTTCGACCCCCTTATTCTTTAATTCATCTATTGTTGTAATTAGGTTATCGGTTTGCATGCAAATCAGGGTTTGTGCAACATGAGGGTAATCTATGTGAGCCGACGTATCGGCTGTGTGGAGAAGAAGACGACATCCTTCGTGAACTAAATCCACAGCCACGGGATGATAGTAATGCTCTTTCGAAACCTCAAACCCTAAGGTTTTGCAGTACCAATCAATGGCTTTGTCAAGGTCACTGACACTGATTTGTATCATACAGACCTTTGGCATTTTTCTCCTCCCTTTATCAAATTGATTCTTCAATTCCTACCACTGTAGTATACTAATGTCTGCAAAATGTTGAATGTTGAGATTTGACCCCATCACTTCACTGGTTTGCCGCAGGAAAGGCATTCTTCTACATACCATGAGAGTTTTGCACCGCATGGGCAGCGCCATTTCTGTTCCTGGACGCGAAGCCATTGCTCTTCTCCACTATCCCGGAGCATGGTCAGGTTTTCAATCACTTCAGCATGATGTGGTAGCCCATCATTGTTGAATGCTGTGATTATGTCGCACGGGAAATCGGTACACAGACCACAGTGGCTAAGCTCCCTGCTTTTCGCACAATCGCGTATCTTGCAATCACTGCCGTGTTTGTCAAGTTTACAGCCAGGGCAGGGCTGTAGCGGCATATCCTTGTATTTGTCAAAGTGCGATGGCATACACAGCAAATGTCCTCGCTCATTTTCATCATGGGCAACTTTGAAGCTACACGCGCCGCAATACAGTCCACAATACCCGATTAAATCACTAATCCCCTTCATCGATTCTCACCTTCCCATTGTAATCGCAGGAGTGAGCAAAGTCAACGCTATTTGGCGCAGAAAGCGCAGAGTTTTCGCAGAGAACGCAGAGGCGTTAATGGTGTTCTCGATTCTGGCTGCCTGCGGCAGCCTTCACTCGAACAGTGATTCTTGTTGAGATTGCCACGCTCTCTCGGTCCCTCGAGACACGTTCGCTCGCAATGACGATGTTAGTGTTCTGATGCCCTGATCGCCTTATACTGCCCTCAATTGCCGTGTAATGCCGTGTTTCTTGCCTTGAGTTGCCTGACAATGCCGTGAATTGCCCTGTCCATTGCCTTCAGTTGCCTTGTCATATCTTGACGCTCGTGGAAATCTGTATACAATATCCTTGGAGAGCGAGAACAATGAGTGAGGCGGTTAGCGATTACCCCATTTTTCTCAAGAATTTCGTGATAAACCACACCAGTGCGTGGTGTGTCGAATATTTATGTTATTCCATATATGAAAAACATAAAAGGAGGCATACATGAAGCTCAACACACTAGACTGGATTGCACTGATTCTGGTCATTGTTGGCGGCCTTAACTGGCTTTTGGTCGGCATATTCAGCTTTGACCTCGTCGCCGCCATTTTTGGGGCGATGTCAGTTATCGCACGTATCGTCTATATCTTAGTAGGTATCTCTGCAATCTATACGATCTTCTTCATCGGCAAGCTCGGAAAGAAATAGCCACCCAACTAACTAGTCTATGGGAGCGCCCATGTTCTCAGAGGGGATGTGGGCGCTCCCTTTTTGTGACGCTGATTTTCGCGAATTCAAGGACGCGGAGAGCGCGGAGCCTTCGCAGAGAACGCAGAGGCGTTAATTACGTTCTCGATTCGCGCAAAGCGCTCACTCGAACAGTAGGGGGTGGGGACACGCCATCGCCAAGCCTTGGCAGAGAACGCGGAGGCCTCAATGACGTTCTCGACGCGTTCCTGTCGGAACTTACTCGAACAGTGATTTTATACTGAGATTGCCACGCTCTCTCGGTTCCTCGAGACACGTTCGCTCGCAATGACGATGCTAGTGTTCTGATGTCCTGATCGCCTTATACTGCCCTCAATTGCCGTGTAATGCCGTGTTTCTTGCCTTGGGTTGCCTGACAATGCCGTGAATTGCCCTGTCCATTGCCTTCAGTTGCCGCGCAATGCCCTACTTAGTGCCTGCAATTGCCATCAGTTGCCTTTGCGATTTTTGCCCAAATCTCTGATTTGGCCGCAAAAATCAGCACCTCGCTGAAAGTCTCGAATATAGTGAGAGAAACAGTAGTGAGAGGGCAAATATTCTTGACCTTACCCCATTTTTGTCTATAATCAAAATCTATGGCCAAAATGAAAGCAGTTGTAAAAACAAAGCCAGAACCCGGCGCCGAGCTTGTCGAAATCGAGACGCCAACACCAGGGCCTGATCAGGTCTTGGTGAAAGTTTTAGCCACCTCAATTTGCGGCACTGACCTCCACATCTACGAATGGAATGAATGGGCGCAATCGCGTATTAAAAATATTCCTCAGGTCATGGGACACGAGTTGTGTGGTGAGATCGTCGAACTCGGCACCAATGTTAAACATTTAAACATAGGTGACGTCATTTCTGCGGAAACACATATTGCCTGCGGTCACTGCTATTTCTGCCAGACGGGCTATGCCCACGTTTGTACCCGGAGCAAAATTTTTGGTGTCGATATCGATGGCGTGTTTGCTGAATATGCACTGGTACCAGCGTCCAATGCCTGGGTACTGAACAAGAAAATCCCAAAAGATTACGGTTCGGTCATGGAACCGCTGGGCAATGCAGTGCATACGGTTCTCGCTGGTGATATCGCAGGCAAAACAGTGCTGATAACGGGTTGCGGACCGATCGGGGTTATGAGTGTTGCCGTATCACGTATTTGCGGTGCGACAAAAATCATCGCAACTGAGATCAGTGATTTCCGACTGCAGCTTGCGAAAAAGGTCGGCGCAAACTCTACGCTCAACCCGACAAAAGTTAATGTTGTAGAACGTGTCCTTCAGGAAACCGACGGACTCGGCGTTGATGTTGTGCTCGAAATGTCGGGTAACCCGAGTGCCATTAAGGAAGCATTTGCGTCATTACACCCAGGTGGCAGGTTTTCCATTCTCGGTATTCCTGATAAACCAATGGTAACCGACTGGGGTGCAGATATAATTTTTAAATACATTACGGTTCAAGGCATCAATGGCCGACTTATGTACAAAACGTGGTATGAGGCAGAGCGTTTTTTGAGTTCTGGCCGTCTTGACCTCGAACCGATAATCACCCACCGTTTCCGCTTGGAAGAATTTGAAAAGGGTATGGAGTTAATGAAGTCGGGGAACTGTGGGAAAATACTGTTGTATCCATAGGGTTCGTCAATCGTTGATGGGCAACGACGCCCGTCCCGTTAGAGGATGAACCTTATAGGAGTGCAGAGCATTGTGATCACATGCCCACTTTCTGCTACAGAGCGTTCACGAATGTGTTGTTTTCTAACGGGACCCGTTTCGTTATACGGTATCGTTGTTCAGCACAAAATTAAAGATCTTAATTTGTGGGATGATGAAAATGATCGAAGGTATTGGTGTAGATATTGTTGAAGTAAGTCGATTCGAGAAAGTAAGAGACAAAAGGGCGTTCTTGGAACAGGTTCTAACCAACGAAGAAATACAGAATGGCAAGCGTATGCATGACAAGAATAAGTACTGGGCACGGTTGTTTGTGATCAAGGAGACTTTGTCCAAGGCGTTCAAGATCGGACTGCAGCACGGCTCTTACTGGCGGCATATCAGCATTAACAGAGATTTTGTTGTAACCTTATCCGGATATTTCAAGAAAATATATGATAGAAAAATGAAGGTATTTGTTGCACACTCCTGCTCGAAAAAATACGCAGTGAGTATCGCGCTCATTCACAATTAGGAGGTCGATGCATGGGGAATATTGGTTCGTACGAAGAAAAATACAAGACATTCACATGGGAGAGCGCAGAAAAAGAATTAGAGTACGGTACGAACGGGCAGTTCAACATAGCATACTACTGCAGTGATAGAATGTGTGAGAAGGGACATGGCAAGAAACTCGCCATGATCTGGCAGGGGTTTCAGGGCAATGTGAGAAAATTCACCTACGACGATGTGCGGATATACAGCAATACGTTTGCTCGATTCCTCCAGGATCAAGGTATCAAGCAGGGTGAGCGCGTCTGTATTTTCATGGACCGCATTCCTGAATTGTATATATCCTTTATCGGCATTCTTAAAATCGGTGCAATCGTACAACCACTCTTCTCAGCATTTGGCGAGGAAGCGCTGTTCACGCGCCTGGAAGACGCTAAAACAAAAGCAATACTTACAACCAAAAAGCACGTCCGAAAGGTTCGAAAAATACGTGAGAAATTGCCTCATTTAGAGAAAGTTATTGTTGTTGATGCAGATGAAAAGAGCCTGAAAGACGATGAAGTATCGTTCTCCATGGAGCAGGCAGAAAAGATCGAACACTTCGACATCGTGAAGGTGGACAAAGAAACGCCGTCAGTGCTACACTATACATCCGGAACAACAGGAAAGCCAAAAGGTGCTTTACATGTTCACTCATCAATCATTGCGCAGTACATAACCGCAAAATGGGCTCTCGATATCACCCCTCATGACATATATTGGTGCACTGCTGACCCGGGTTGGGTTACGGGTACGTCGTACGGCATTATTGGACCTTGGGCAAACGGCACAACCCAAGCAATCCTCGATGCTGGGTTCAATACAGAGAGATGGTATCAGTTTATTCAAGATCACAAAATCACTCTGTGGTACACAGCACCCACGGCAATCCGTCTGCTCATGAAAGAAGGTACCGAAACGGTCAAGAAGTACGACCTCTCCTCGGTCCGACACATGATCAGTGTTGGTGAACCACTCAATGCTGAGGCGGTCGTCTGGTCAGAACAAGCATTTGGCATGCCGTTCTATGATTCATACTGGCAGACTGAAACTGGTTCGATCGTTATCACCAATTATCCAGGCATGAAAGTGAAGCCAGGCTCAATGGGCAAAGCATTTCCGGGCATCACGGCAACGGTCGTTGACCAGAAAACATTCCAGCCCATCACGAAGACCGGTACAGTCGGACTCATCGCCCTTAAACCGGGTTGGCCATCAATGTTCCGAACGTACTGGGGAAATAAGAAACTTTATAATGACAAATTCAAGAACGGATGGTATATTTGCGGTGACCGCTCGAGTATTGATGCTGATGGTTACTTCTGGTTTGTCGGTCGTGATGACGATGTGATCAATACTGCGGGCCATCTTGTTGGTCCCTTTGAAATCGAATCCGCACTTCTGGAACATGAAGCAGTTGCAGAATCTGCAGCCGTCGGTAAACCCGATCCGATCAACATGGAAGTGGTCAAAGCATTTGTCGCGCTCAAGCCTGGGTTTGAACCAAACGCAGATCTGGAATTGAGCATCATGAATTTCATACGAAAAAAACTGTCACCCCTCGCCATGCCGCAAGAAATTGAGTTTGTCAGCTCTCTGCCCAAAACGCGGAGCGGTAAGATCATGCGCCGCCTGCTCCGTGCCAAGGAATGGGGTGAAGAAATTGGCGACACATCGTAGGTCAGGGTAATGATGCTGGATATAACAACATTACGTTGGCGTTTAGCGATTTCTCTCTCGACATCGCAGTCTCGATATCTCGAGACAAGATGGAAGAGCGAAACGGTTTCGTACTTCGGTTTCGTTCTCCGCCTTTCGCAACCGTTCCCCGAAACGCTTTTCGCAACCGAAAACGCAACCGTGTACTTTTCCAGTTTCCACACCCTCACCCTCGAACAATCTGTTTAGGAAGGAGGTTTTATGTCCGATGATTTAAAAAAACTGCTCATCGATTATGTGAAGAAAGAATATCTGGAAGAAGATTCTGAGGAAGAGGTCGATGAAACCTTCGTTGAAAAGAAATTCAACATAAAAATCCCCGACGAGAAGGCAACAACTGAAGCGTTCGATTCAGTAAGCAATATCATCAAACTGCTCAAAGAGTACAACGTAAGCTGAGGAGAAGCAATGGCCTACACCACCAAAGCAAAAGAGTTCTACCTGGACGAACTGAAAGGCATAAGCGAGGCAGGAACGTACAAAGAAGAACGGCACATCGAATCGCCCCAAGCAGCGAACATCAAAGTTGAATATCCAGTCGGCTCTCCACCAAAAGAAGTTCTGAATTTCTGTGCGAACAACTATCTCGGTCTCTCAAGTCACCCTGAGGTTATCAAGGCTGCACACGACGGATTAGACCAGCGTGGTTATGGCATGTCATCAGTCCGTTTTATCTGCGGCACGCAGGACATTCATGATGAACTCGAGAAGAAGCTGTCTGAGTTTCTCGGTACTGAAGCGACTGTGCTCTTCGCCTCCTGCATGGATGCAAACGCCGGCCTCTTTGATGTCGTGCTCGACAAAGAAGACGCAATGATCGCAGATCGGCTCGTGCACGCATCAATTGTTGACGGTATGAGATTATGCAAAGCCCAGCTCTACAACTACAAACATTCGAACATGGAACACCTGGAAGAAAAGCTGAAAGAAACGCAGGAGTGCCGGTTTCGCATGATTATTACCGATGGCGTTTTCTCAATGGATGGCGATATCGCCAAACTGGACAAAATTGTTGAACTCGGTAAAAAGTATGATGCTATGGTCATGGTTGACGACTCGCACGCAACTGGGTTTCTCGGTAAGACCGGTCGTGGTACGCACGAATACTGCGGCGTCTTTGGTGAAATCGATATAATCACCACAACGCTCGGCAAAGCCCTGGGCGGTGCGTCTGGCGGATGTATCAGCGGGAGAAAGGAAATCGTTGATTTGTGCAGGCAACGCGCCCGTCCGTACCTTTTCTCCAACACAGTACCTCCGGTCATCATTGCGGCCGCGAACAAGGTAATCGATTTGATTTCAAAAACTACTGACCGTCGGGATAAACTGGAACAGAATACAAAATACTTCAGAGATAAAATGACTGCTGCCGGCTTCGACATACGAGCGGGTGAGCACCCCATTGTTCCGATCATGCTTTACAATGCAAAACTCGCACAGGACATGGCACGCGACCTATACAATGAAGGCATTTACGTCATCGGCTTTTCATTTCCCGTTGTACCGAAAGGACAAGCGCGTATACGTGTACAAATCTCGGCCGGGCATGAAAGAGAGCACCTTGATCGGGCGATCGCAGCTTTCACGAAAATTGGCGAAAAGTACAAAATACTTGGGAAAAAGAAGAAAGAGATCATAGATATGTACGGGTACTAGGTCATCT
>Ga0111198_1107_pt1 | contig 11998 bp, 10 predicted proteins | sample DeeMarSWOR324_28_FD_80370 | JGI IMG/M metagenome (GOLD analysis project Ga0111198, IMG submission 80370) | candidate division WOR_3 bacterium SM23_60
AGGCTATCATCAGCTTAATGCTCATCCGCGATCCGAATACGAGCACCAGTATCATTACAAAAATGAACACAAAATCTGCTAACCATGACGCGAGATGATATTTCACGATAACTCTCATCTAACTGCCCGGATTTATCGTAACTCTGCCATCCGTTATGAACATTATTGGCCAACCTAGCCAGCCACTCAGTAATATGTCACCTGATGGATTAACAGATATTTTCGTATTTCCATAAGATAGTCCTTCTCTGATGGACATTCTTACTTTTTCAATATCATCTGTTGCTGACTTTGTAATGATTGTTCCCTTTATATCCAGTATCACGTGTTTTTCCAACCTGCTCGCATGTTACTTCTTAGCTCCTGTTATCCCCTTCACACTAAATTATACCAGCAGTCGCAATTAAGTCAACACAGGGGACTAGCAGTCCGCATTGTCTTGTCCTTTCCGTTGACAAATCGAACTATTCCTACTATAATGAAGCTGAAATGTGGTCCATTAGTGGCCCAAGAACGGCAGGGAATCGGGAGCAGATAACTCGGAAGCAACAGATTTGAAGCAGGAGATGAATAACTAGGGAACAGCAATTATTAGGACTTTGCTGCTCCCCGCTCCCTACTTCCTGCGCGCTATTAAGCGCCTGTAGCTCAGTCGGATAGAGCAACGGATTTCTAATCCGTAGGTCGTGGGTTCGAATCCCTCCAGGCGTATGTCCTGCCGAAGGCAGGACAGGGAGCTGGAAGCGGATGACTGGGGAGTAGAAAAGCCATATTCCGTTTCCTGCACTCTTGCCGTTGAAGGAAGGGAACAGGAATTAGGGAGCCGGGAGTAGAAAAATACTGCTCCCCACGCCCTGCTTCCTGCGCGCTAATAGTGCCCCGCTAGCTCAATTTGGCAGAGCAGCTGATTCTTAATCAGCGGGTTGCAGGTTCAAATCCTGCGCGGGGTATTGCCCGACAGAGTCGGGCAGGGAGCGGGAAGCAGATGACTGGGGGATCCGAATAGCACCCCCACCTTAATCCTCCCCCCTCTACAGGGGGAGGAGAATATGGGGAGTAGGGAGCGGATGACTGGGGAGTAAGAAATCCTGAGTCCTGAAAAACGGCGATGTAATCGCCGTGCAAATGGTTAATGGCAGATGGCCAATGGTTTCAATAGGCCATAAGCTATATGCCAAGAAAAGCAACGCTTTTCTTATGGTGAGTGTAGCTCAACTGGCAGAGCATTGGACTGTGGTTCCAATGGTTGGGGGTTCAAGTCCCCTCACTCACCCTTTTCTTTTTGCCTGGGATCTCCCGAGATGGGAGAAACCCGTATTGTGGTGGAGTAGTTGAAATTTGGTGCCAGATTAACAGTGGCGTAAACTCACAAAATGAACTTCTCGACTCACTGCCGTTCGCTCGAAGAGTATCTAATTCTTACTATTCGTGTGAATTCGACCATAGCGAAGGACGAATTGACTACCAAACACTGAAAACGTCACTGTCCCCTGGATTCCTAGACGTTTCGACTTTTGACTTTTCGACTCTTAGACACTGTGACACGAGTTATTCTTGACATCCCTGATGCTGCGGGTACAATTCCGCAGGTTATTACTACAACAGAGAAAGGAGGATGGCAATGTTCAAGTTATGCATATTCAAGAGCAGGCGATCGATAGTCTTGCACAAGTTGACTATCCGTATGTTTTTCCATTTTTTGCTCAGAACGTAGTACGAAAGGGGTTTGACCTGCCGTACCCGGTCGGCATTAGCTTCAATTATTACCAGCATAACATGGGTGTTCTGGTTGACGAATTAGCACTTGGTATTAATGAGAGTCCCCTCATGCCTGTTGCTTTCTTTGAGTTTAATGAAATCACAGACAAAGTACGTGCTATGAGCGGACGGCTTGATCTCTGGCTGTTTCCTTTCTTCAATATTTACGGAGTTGTTGGACAACTAGCAATTGATGCCGATGTCACTATCGCGGCACCATTTCCTCTTGAGACGAAGGTTGATATGGACGGTTTGACATATGGTGGCGGCGGTGTGTTTGCGTTCGGATTGCAGCAATTTTGGACGACGGTGGACGGCAATATTGTCTGGAACGATCTTGATGCCTATAATGAAGCAGTAAAGGCACGAACTCTATCATTCCGGCTTGGCAGGACATTTGGCATTGTCAAAAATGACCGGCTGCAGGTCTGGCTTGGTGCTATGTACCAGAATGTGGATTCTGAGGTGATTGGGAAATACTTGTTGTCGGACATTGTTAGTGAGGATATGTATGCAATCTTTGCCGACTACCAGAACTCAGAATGGTATAATGATCTTGATCCCACGGAACAGGCATTTGTCGATGGACTTATCGCAACTATCCAGCAAGGTGATCCGACTACTGAACTCAACTATCAAGTCCACCAGCATCCTGAAGACGACTGGCATATGCTTGCCGGAGCACAGTATGAGGTAAGCAAACGGTGGTTCATACAAGTTGAGGGTGGCTTTCTCGGAAGCCGTACTTCGATTTTGTCGAACATTAACTATAGATTTCCTTTATAGAAAATCGTCTCAGAGTCACAAAGTCGAAGGTCGCAATGTAAAATCTTATGGAGGGGGAGATGGGGAAGCAGAAGAGCGGGTTGGAGAAGGTCAGAAGATTTGAGGATCTATGGATTTGGCTATGACTCTGAGACTCTTGGACCCTTAGACTTTATGACATTTCGGCTTCGCCGAAAGGAGGTTTTATGGCTACTTACATTTTAGTAACGAAGCTTTCGCCAGAATTGACCAAGAACGTGAAGAAACGGGCTGAGATTGGCAGGCAGTGGATTGAACGGGTAAGAAAAAACTGCCCGGAAGTGAAATTTCTTGCTCATTATGCGCTGTTAGGACCGTATGACTTTCTCGATATTTATGAAGCGCCCAATGAAGAAGCGGCAGCCAAGGTTTCAATGATCAGCCTTTCTGGTGGTGCGACCGCCGCTGAATCGTGGACCGCAATACCGTACAAGAAATTCTTAAAGATAACGAAGGATCTGTAAACAGACCGGCAAAGGGTCAGGGTTAGGAAGCTGGATACATACAATTCCAAATTATAGATGTTAAATCAAAAATATAGTCTATAGGTTAAGATTAGGAAACAAGAGAACTTAATTTCTCCAGCATCTTTGTTCTGACCAAATAACCATACCGTAGAGAGGGTTCTCGATTCGTGCTCCGCACTCACTCGAACAGTAAAACTTCATGTTTTGCCTTGTTAGCTCTTTTCGGCTTAATGCCTCAGACAGACTTCAATTGCCCTGAAGTGCCCTTACATGCCTTACTTGTCTTTAATTGCCTTTTAGATGCCTTGTTTTTACTTTTTCTTAAACAGCCCGAACAACCCCCCGCCTTCTTTCTTCTCTTCTACTATTTCCTTTTTTTCTTCCTTAGGTGGAGGTTTTGGTTCTACTGGTTTTTTGGGCATGGCTGGGGGTGCGGCGAGTGAGGCAAGCCCTGATGTGATGAGTCCGTACAGGATACGTGCCGTGTCAAATTCTGACAATTGCGTTTTGTTGGCAATCTGCCGGATGGTCTTGGCGCCATCGACAAATGATAACACCTTCCACTCTTCAGGCCGCAAATTAATTTTTTCAACACCTGGTTTGGGAACTTCTACGATTTTGACAACCGCATCAAATGAAGGAATGATTTTTTGAATCTTGTTGAGCTCGTCGATTCGTCGCGCCGCATCGAGCATAACTTGCTGAATGGGCATGTCGACCGTGTGCTCGTTCGTCTCATTGTTCGGATCAAAGATAAACTGACCTTTTTCCCAGGTGAGGATAGAATCGATCGCTGGTTCACCCTGGTAGTGGTTGGTCTTTGCGTGAATGATCATGCCGTCTTTGAAATAGACAACGCCAATATCAATTCCTGTTGTAATACGTAATCCACCATCTTTCTGCCCCAATTGTATTAACTGGAAAAGGTCGGTTAGTTCAAAATCCTCGAGATTGCCCTGTAGTGCCATTACTCTCTGTACACTCCCATATTTCTGAATTTTTCAATTCTCAATTGGATTAGTTCAGCAAGGGGTATTTTGCCCAATTCAGTAAGATGGCGCAGTACTGCCTTCTTGAGATTCGCGGCAGCTCTTTTTGAATCCATGTGAGCACCACCGACTGGTTCAGGAATGATTTCATCGATGATCTTCAGTTTCTGGAGATCTTGGGCGGTAAGTTTCAACGCCTCGGCAGCTTCTTTATTTTTCGCTGAATCACGCCACAAGATTGATGCACACCCTTCTGGAGAAATGACCGAGTAGATTGCATTTTCGAACATCAGGATACGGTCGCCAACGGCAATGGCCAGCGCACCACCAGAACCACCTTCGCCGATAATCACCACAATGATCGGCACCGGTAGTACTGACGCCTCATACAGATTCCTGGCGATCGCCTCTGCCTGTCCCCGTTCTTCTGCCTTTGCTCCGGGATACGCACCTGGTGTGTCAACGAGACATAGTATGGGCATGTTGAATTTCGCTGCTATTTGCATCATCCGGAGTGCCTTTCTATACCCTTCAGGATGGGGCATACCGAAATTCCTCTGTATTTTCTCTTTTGTGTCACGGCCCTTTTGCTGAGCGATGATTACAATGCTGTGTTTACCGAACTGTGCGACACCAGCAATGATTGCTGGGTCGTCGCCAAATCTGCGGTCACCGTGGAACTCAATAAAATCATCAGCAATGAGCTCAATGACGTCGGCTGAATAGGGTCTGCGGGGGTGTCGGGCAAGCTGAACCCGCTGCCAGCGATTGAGGTTTGAGTATATTCTCTTCTTGAGTCTTTCTGCCTGCGCACGAAGGCGCTTTATTTCATCTGCTGTGCCGTCGAGTCCCTGGAGTTCTTCGATTTTCTTTTCCAGGTTAATGAGAGGTCTCTCAAAATCGAGCCAGATACCATTCATCTAGAATTCAAATCCGAGACCGAGTGAGTTAATAAAGCCGAGGTCTTTCGGGTAAAGCGCACCAGCATACCTAATTTGCATTTTCCCCGAGCGGACAGATACGCCAAAGCCAGGATATACTTCTTCACGATAGTTGGCGGCGAGCATAATGCCAAACGTTTCATTGAGCGGCACTTCTGCTCCGACGCTGCCTTCCCACACTGCCGTGTTCACCAAGTAGTGCGCTTCGGCACTCGCAATCACCTTTTGGAAATAGTACAGGGCGCCGACGCTGATACGTGCAGGAAGGTTCACACTCTCATCCTTGAGTGTGATTCGTGAACCAAAGTTTGAAGCACCGAGGCTCACGCCAGCTTTCTCGGTTCGGTAGGCAAAGGACATATCAAAGGCAAGAGCAGCACCCGAGTACGAGTAAACCTGTTCGTAAACATATCTCACGCTGCCGCCGATCCAACCATAGGGTGGGATGTGTACGTTACCGCACAGCGCGGCTGCGAAGTCATGCGCTGTGTAGTATGCTACTGTATCATCAGTTGGATAGTCGGGTCGCAGTTCGATATCACCATAGTCAAAATTGAGCAGGGATACGCCGAGGTTGAATGAACCGAGTCGTTTGCTCAGCGCCAGAGATACGCTCTGCGTCTCAAGGTAGAAACGGTTGTATGATAACCAGACACTGTAATCCTCACCGGCAACTAAATGCGCCGGGTTGTAGAAAACAGCCTCGACGTCACGTGACGATGAAAAACTGGTTGTCATACCGTACGACGACGCAGGTAAGAGGAGAGAGTTTACTCCTGATGTGGTAACTAAGAAAAGAAATAGGATATTCATTTATTCCTCGATTATCTCAACATTTGCCCGGGGCAGGGTGACCTTTTTCTTGTCTTCCAATTCAACTTCCAAGACCCGTACCCGTGCCTCGGTTTCAATGTTCGCTAAATCAACCGGCAGTGCCGTCACTTTGCCAATGGCGCCGAAGTGAGGTTCGCGTATGATCCGTACGGACATACCGACATCGAGACCAGTACCAGCCGATATGTCGGCTGTCCGCTTGCTAGCTTGTACTTTTTCGAGCGGGACGATTACTTCGGGGCGCATGACACCGGCGCGGATTTGTGTCGCGCCGTTGATTGATGATTTCTTGCCGGCTAAGGATTTTAAGAGATTGAATGTCCTGTCTGCCATACGTAATTCACCAAATCCTTCGGTTGCGATCAAGGTGAACCCAACATTCTCTGAACCGGTTATGGCAACACCAATGTCATAACCCATGAATTTTTTCAGGTCCTGATCTTCAATACCACCAACAACGAGGCCCTTGATACCGACCGTGCGTGCCTTGTCCAGTGCATCATAGGTGACCATTGAGCCACCGATGATGATTTTGTCCTTGAACGAAGCATCAATATCCTTCTCAGTAAGGACCTGCTTTGGATCATCGACAGCCATTGCCAGTTCACCAATGGTTTCACCGCCGATGCCAAAAATACCTTGAATAAAGCTTCCCTGTGTCCGTACGACTACTTCTTCGTTCTTGCTCGTATCAATGACTTCGCCATCAATGTAGGCAATCACTTCGATCGGTATTGGTGGCTCTCTGAGGATGACCTGGCCAGTTATTTTCGAGATGCTTTCGATTTCACCATCAATAGGGCTCTTCACCGTCGATTTGAAAAGACCAAACAGCCCCTTACTCTGGGCAATAATCTCACCTTTTTTGATCGAATCGCCCACCTTCTTGAGCATGGATTCTTCTATTTCGTCAGGGAGGGCGCCAAGCAATCCAGCAACATTCAGCGTCTGAACATTCCCCGGCAGCTTTGTGCTCGCAACGACGTCCTCAGCACTAACCTTTGCACCCTTAGAAACGTGGAGTTTGCCCGGCAGGGGTAGCCGGCGTTGCTTGGTAAGAACCGTGTGCGCAAGGACCTTCAGTCCTGGTGTATATGCATGCGCCAATGTGCTCCTCCTTTAAGGTACTCCTATAATACACAGATTTCCAGGCAGGTCAAGAGACGTAAGGACTCGATAAAAGTTCTTATCCGATTACTCTTCGAGTGAGTTCTGAACTTGCCGAAGGACGAATCGAGAAGGATTGCAGAGATTCTCGATGCGTTCCTGCCGGAACTTACTCGAACAGTAACTATCTGAGAATGTTTCACTTCACCCTGCTTGCCTTTCTACCGGTAATTGCCTTAAACAGCCTCTCAGTGCCTTGGAATGCCGCTTAACTGCCACACATTGCCCTTAATTGCCTTTAGATGCCTTCAGTTGCCTTAGTCTTTTTGCGGCTCTTAGATTCTTTAAATCATCCTTATCACTCATGCGTGGTGTTTCCATGATAAACGGCAGATGCTGTAGCGATGGATGATTGATCACATAGGCGAGACCCTTGCCGATGGTGCCTTTACCGATGTGCCAGTGTCGGTCAAGATGCGAACCACACGTCGCTTTTGAATCGTTGAGGTGGACGAGCTGCAGTTTTTTCAATCCGATGAGGGAATCAAATTCGTGGAGTACATGATCAGTGCCTTTTCGTGTCCTCAGGTCGTACCCAGCGGCGAAGAGATGGGCAGTATCGAGAACCACGCCAATGCGTTTTTTCTGCTCAATTCTCATAATAATATCGGCTAGTTGATCAAACTCGGCACCAAGTTCATAACCCCCACCGGCCGTGTTTTCTAATAATAAGACAACTGCGTTCTGTGCCCTGTTTAGTGCGGAATTAATACCTCGCGCCATGATTCTTATACCGCGTGCCGCATTTTCTGCTGAACCACAGTGCATGATAACGTATCGTGCACCTAAATTGTTACTCCGCTGAAGATCAGTCACAAGCGCATTGACTGACTTCTTGTAAAGGCGTGCGTTCGATGACGCGAGGTTGAGGAGGTAGGGTGTGTGCACAAATACCGGTGTGATGTTTGATTTTCTTAGTGCTTTTTTAAAATCACGGACATCTTGCTGGTCTAACCTGTTGAGTAACCAGGAACGGGGACTGCGTGTGAACAACTGCATAGTTGCACACATCAGTTTTTGTGCGCGCGGCACGACATTGCTGAGACCGCCAGCAATCGAAATGTGAAAACCGAATTTCATTGACGCGAAAAAAGGGGACTGTCCCCTTTTTTTAGTTAAAACTCCTTTTGTAGATTTTCAGGCGGTGTGGATCAGTGGTGATGTAGCGGTCCTTGCCAAAGTAGAGCATGGGCGCTATTTTCTTTTCATCGGTGAGACGGTCGTTGTCGACAATGCCTTCCTGGAAGTGGAGCAGGACGATTTTGCCGACAAACAGGAAATGGTCACCGTACTCTTGGACATCGAACTTTTCACACTCATACGCGGCATAACTATTCTCTAGTATTGGTCCGTTCACCTTTTCTGCTCGCGTGTACGTGATGTTAAATGTTTTCATCTTGTCCACGATGCGGCCAGACGTACTGCCGGTCTGTGCACACAGCGGTGCGTAGTTCACATCAAGAAAACAGACCGTAAACCCGTTTTCCTTCATGAGGAGCTCGTACGTGTAGCGTTTCGGTGAAATAAGAACGCCATAGAGCGCCGGGTCAGCTGAGATCGGGGTGTGCCATGCTGCCGGCATGATATTCTTTTGCACACCGATCATTGCTACAGTCTGTGGAAAGCAGTAGTAGTATTTACCGATGTCCGATGTTTTCTTCATTTTTTCTTCTTCTTTTTGATGATACCATCACAAACAGGACACGCCGGTCTTCCTTTCTTCATTACCATTCCCCTTCCACATTTCTTGCATTTCTCTTCAATCGGTGGGTAGAATGCGGAGAATGTGCATTTCTTACACTTGTAGATCTTGCCACGACGCGTGGTAATAATAATGACGTTCCCTCCACACAGCGGACACGGTGCGTCGTGCCCGATATTTTCTGTATAGCGGCAGTCAGGATACCCTGAACACGCGAGGAATTTTCCGAATCGGCCAAATTTGACGATAAGCTCCTTACCACAGTGGGGGCACGTTTTACCTGTCTTTTCGACATCGAGATTCTCCGAATACCGACAATCGGGAAAACCTGAACAGGCAAGAAATTTCCCATACCGTCCCCACTTGACGATCAATGGCTTTCCGCATTTCGGGCATTTTTTATCGACTGTTTCGGTGATTGATTCCTTGATTTCTGCGACTTCCTTTTTTGTTTTGTCCAGTTTAACCGCAAACGGCTCGTAGAAATCACGCACGACATCCTGCCACTCTTTTTCGCCTGATTCAATACTATCGAGCTCTGCTTCCATTTTTGCTGTGAAGGATACTTCGAAAATAGTGTCAAATCGTGGTATGATGATGTCGTAAACTTGCATACCTAACTCAGTTGCCTTTATTCTGCCGCGTTCCTTTGACGTATAGCCACGATCGGCGAGTGTATTTATTATGTGGGCATATGTTGATGGCCTGCCAATACCGTTTTCCTCAAGTTTTCTGATGAGTCGTGCCTCTGTGTAGCGCGGCGCCGGTTCAGTTGACTTTTCTGTAAACGTGATTTCTGACAAAGAGACCGTCTCACCTTCTGAGAGATCTGATAAAGAACCCCGTTCCGCAATGTCGCCACTGAGCCGTTGGTACCCAGGAAAAACATTGCGTAATTCTTCAGATTTAAAATCAATATCATCGTGACGCACAACTGCTTCTTTTTGGCGGTACTGTGCCGGCGACATTTGTGACGCGACAAACCGTCTAAAAATAAGTCCGTATAATTTATGTTGATCAGGCGTCAAATGGTCCTTGATTATCTCTGGCTCGAGGTACATTTTTGTCGGACGTATTGCTTCATGACCTGCCTGTACGTTCTTGCGGTCTTTGAACGTTCTCAGTTTCTCATTCAGATAGTCGGTTCCGTATTTCTCGGCAATGTACTTTCGTAATGCAGCTAGTGCTTCTGCGTTGACGCGCGTCGAATCGGTTCGCATGTACGTGATAAGACCAATGCTTCCTTCAGGAAGCTTAATTCCTTCATAGAGACCCTGCGCTACAAACATTGTTTTTCGTGCCGAGAACCGTAAACGTCGTGACGCCTCTTGTTGCAGTGTTGACGTAATGAACGGCGGTGGCGGCGTACGCTGCGGATGTGTTACGCGGAACGACACGACGTTGAACGAGATGCCCTTTTGCAAGGTTGTTGTTAGTTTGTCGAGTTCGTCCTTTGTGTTAATTTTTCGGATCTCACCACCAATTCGCCACAGTGTTCCTCTGAACCGCTCTCCCTTCGGCGTTTCAAATTCCGCTTCTGCAGTCCAGTAAGGTGTCGGTTTGAACTCAGCGATTTCCTTTTCGCGCTCACAAATGAGCCGTAGTGCGACCGTCTGCACCCTGCCTGCCGACAAACCGCTTTTGAGGATTTTCCACAGAATCGGGCTCGTGTAGTACCCGACAATGCGGTCGAGCACGCGGCGCGCCTTGTGCGCGTCGACGAGACTGAGATTGATCGTCGTGGGATGTTGCAGTGCACGATTGACGTGCTCCGGTGTGATTTCATAGAAGAGTGCTCGTTTGATTTTCGGTGCAGTCGAATTGAGCTCCTCGGCAAGATGTTGGGCAATTGCCTCGCCCTCGCGGTCGGGATCAGGTGCCAGATAGACCTCGGGCGCATCTTTGCACGCTTTTTTTATTTCGTTTATAATACTTGCTTTCCCGCGTATTTTGATGTAGTACGGCTTGAAGTTATTTTCAATGTCAACGCCGAGTTTTGACTTTGGCAAATCCTTTATGTGCCCTCGGGAGGAGAGAAGCGTGAAATCGTTACCAACAAATCCTTTTATGGTTTTACTTTTCGTCGGTGATTCGACAATGATTATTTTTTTTAACTTTTTCTTCGTTTTTTTCTTTTTCACGGTGCATTATAGTCATGAGCTGTAATAATGTCAAGGCAATTCTTTTTTATGCTACAGAACTGTGTTATCGATGAGCCGCGTCGATCCAAAGTAGACAGCGACAGCAATCAATGTTCCTTTCTTGAGTTTTTGTACGGCGGTGAGAGTTTTTCTATCCACCGCGGTAACGTAGTCAACCGTGCCACCTCGCGTGCGTATCATGCGTCGCATATTTTGAAGGGCTTTTCTTGTGTCGGTGAGACCGTTCTTGAATGCTCTCGTTACCCACTGAATGGATTGGTGCAGGACGACTGCATTGGCACGTTCGTGTTTTGATAGATACTGATTGCGGGAACTCATTGCCAACCCATCGGGCTCGCGCACAATCGGTCCGAGCACGATTCGTGTTCCCAGGTTCAAGTCTTTGACCATTTGCTTGATAATGATTGCCTGTTGGTAATCTTTCTTACCAAAGACAGCGATGTTAGGTTGTATGATGTTGAAAAGTTTCAGTACAACTGTCGCAACACCTGGGAAGTGGTGCGGTCGCGTCACGCCGCAGAGCACCGAGCTCAAGTCGTGTACGGTAACCCGCGTTTTGAAATCCGATGGATACAGCGTCCGCACCGAAGGTACAAAGACGACATCGACCCCTTCGTGTCTGAGCAGGGCGAGGTCTTCCTTGATATCGCGTGGGTATTTACGCAAATCTTCATGCGGCGCAAACTGCGTAGGGTTAACAAAGATGGAGACGACGACACAATCAGATTTTGTGCGGGCAATGCGGACAAGGGACAGATGGCCTTCATGCAATGCACCCATGGTCGGTACAAAGCCAATGGTTTTGTGCTTGTGTTTGGCTGTGGTGACGATACGCTTGACCTTTGTGATGCTTTTGGCAATCTGCATAAAAGAGTATACACGCCTTGCAGACACCCTGCAAGGTGGTTGTTTTATTGTTGGAATAGTTGGATGGTTGGGATAGTGGGCATGGTTGGAATAGTTGGATAGCTGGAATTGTTAACCATAAAACCATTCCAGCTATTCGACAATACAACTATTCAACTACGTATGTTTGCTTGACTTTAGCGTTGAATCGGCTATAATTGCGGTCTTATTAACGCGAAAGGAGCACTAAAATGGCATTACTTGAAATACGATGGCACGGCCGAGGCGGACAGGGCGCGAAGACTGCGGCTCTGCTCTTTGGCGATGC
>Ga0111198_1063_pt1 | contig 11993 bp, 7 predicted proteins | sample DeeMarSWOR324_28_FD_80370 | JGI IMG/M metagenome (GOLD analysis project Ga0111198, IMG submission 80370) | candidate division WOR_3 bacterium SM23_60
GGTTTTCCTCTTCATTGTCGTTTCATTTACCAGATAGTCGTAATATCAAAGTATGAATTAGAGACAGCAAACACAGACCCGTCAGCAAATCGGTGAAAGTCTCGGTAGTTCTTCAAAGTAGTCTAGCCTGTGTATCTATGAATGTCAAGCGGCGGTTCTGACGGGTGAAAATGTGCCCTGCATCGTGCTAATGTTCAGCATTCCAATGATCGGTCGGGTTGTTTCGTAAGAAAACTCTTGACATTACGTGCTTTTTGTGTATATTCTATACTTAAGTGTAGAAAGGAGTAAAAATATGAAAGAATTTGTTAGGGCATTTCAAACCGACATGTTGACCATTTGGAAGTTGTTCATTTTGTGGCTGTTTTCTGTTATTGGTGCTGTTTTGTATTGCTCAATCGTACACACCTGGCTTGGGCTTACATGGAGGTAGGCACGTAAGGTTCTTGGGCAAAACTATGTTCTACGCCACGTTTGATTGCCGTCCAATCCGCACGGTCAGGGGTTTTGGTGATTAGTAGGGACGGTGCTTGACATTTTGACATCTGTAGCGACTCGCCACAGGGTCATTTCAGTAACTGTCAAAATGTCAAGCACCGTCCCTGATGTTCAATTACTTAGGTAGTAAGATTTTTCAGAAAGAAGGCGCTTTATTGTGTGGTATAGTTCAGGTTTTGGTTCTGGGTAGAACCAGGTGTAGAATAGATTATTGTGGTAGAGCGGGTCAGTGTCCTCAGTGAAGCCAGTTTTCGTGAATTCCTCTGTTTTTGGTATTGGCGAAAATTCGCACAAGTGGGGATGGACATTGAGTTCATGACAGAGATTGATTGCATCAAGGATTTCTTCGTGTGATTGACCTGGCATACCGTAGAGTATGTACGTATGGATTGCATGAGCAGAAAATCCTGCGGCTCGAAGCGCCTCGACCGCATGTATGAACTCAGACGTCGTTACTTTACCACCGGTTTGCTGCTGTGTGAGTGGATTCGTTGTTTCGAGGCTCAAGTATACGGTAGCAAAATGTGCATTGAACATGAGTTGTGCAATCGTGTCGTCTATGTACCGACAGTGAAGTCCATTGGATGCGTGAAGACGCATATTGTATTTTTTTCGCTGTATTTCTCGGAGTAAGTCTGGAAAAGATGTGTTGTACAGCAGCGCATCGTCAAAGAATGCGATGTCCTTGGTTCTCCCGGAAAAGTAGTCAAGTTGCTCTACAGCAGCGCTATTCGGCAGCGCGGCAAAAACTGGACACAGGATCTTGGTTGCGCAGTACGTGCACGCAAACGGACAGCCACGGGAGGTAAGGATGACGCCGTAGTGGAGCTGACGATACAGTGAAAAATCGGGTACATGGTATTCCTGTTTACTGTCCTTGCGCACAACAAGATTCAATGTTTGAAGTAAGGGGAATAGTTTTTTTTCGATCGGTCCAGTGATGACCATGTCTGCTCCGGCATGTGTACGGGCGTGTTTTTCACACAGTGTCGCATAGATGCCGCCAAGCACAATTGGTGTCCCGGGGAAATATTTTTTAAGTATTCGTATTGCTTCGAAAACACCGGGGTACCAGTAGGTCATGGCTGAGGTGACAAAGATAGCATCAGGAGGGTCGATGTTTCCGAGCGCGTGTATGAAGGCATTCTTTGGGATCCCATATCGCTTGTAGTGCCGGGGAACACTATGAAATATCAAGGGTCGATCAACAATTTCATAGTAGTATTTCCCCCGACCAAAGATGTCAGTTTTTGTTGTCGTTGTGAAGAACGGACTCCGGCGGTCCATACAATCAATGAGATCAACTGCAAATCCATATTGTTTGAGCATGCGCGCAATAATAATCAGACCCAACGGTTTGTTCCAAAAATCAAAGGCTTTGAAATCGTAAATCCACGGATTGATGAGTAGCGCCCGCATATCAACCTCGCTGCGTTTAACTAAGCGTTGTATACACGAATCACCGATGGTTCACGAACCGGCGGGTGGCGTATTCTACATTCTTGTGTTTATGAGAAATTCTTAGAAAATAATCGTCGGAATTCTTCGTAAGGGAAAATGCTCGTGAATATTTGGGACACAAGCGGTGCCATTTCTTCAACGGTAAGGCAGTACTGCATGCGCAGGAATTGTCCTCTGAGCCTCTTTACCTGCTCTCTAACTGACGCACCTTTTACGATTACATCAGCAACGTACTCGGCAAGCGTTTCAAAATCCTTTTCTTTCATGCCGAATCTTGTCATTTCTTGAACGCCCATACGAATGCCGCTCGCCTCAAGAAAGCTTTCATCATCCGGTAATGCCTGGTAGTTGGTGATGATATTGTTTTCTTCTAATCTCTGTGCTACATCATTGCCAGTACCATGTTTGCTTACCCGGATAACGACCTGATGCGTTTCTGTGAATCCTTCGGTTGCATCACCTTCGACGTTAATGCCACGGTCACTGAGCGCCTGGGCGTAGGCACGTGCGTTTTTTCTTACTTGCACCTGGTACTCTTTCTTGAACGCATTCATCTCGTAGGTCGCCATGAGGAGTGCGACGAGTGTTCCGAGGTGGTGATTGCTGGTTGACCCTGGAAATGCGCGGCCTTTGATGTCAACCCATAACTTGGCGAATGTGCTGTCCTTGGTGATCGTTGAGGCTATGACTCCCCGTTGTGGGCCGAAAAAGGTCTTGTGCGTGCTGCCGGTTACGATGTCAGTGCCTTCACTGAATGGTTCCTGCAAGATACCATACAGGCCGAGCACGTGTGCCATGTCATACATAATGACCGGTTGTCGGTTCCAATCTTTGACAATGGTGTGGATAAATTGAACCGGTTCTTTGTGCAGGAACATGCTTTTTCCAAAGATGATGAGTTCGGGTTTTTCCGTTTCCAATAGTTGTGCAAGCGCATCTGTATCTGTTTTGTAAAGACAGTCTTTCCGTACCGGGAAATTGATGACCTTTTCCTTTCCGGTCTGTGGATCTTCTTCCACGTAGTTGAAGAGTGCGCCCATCGGCTGTGAACTTAAGTGGCCGCCTTTTGTAAGTTCGTTATTCATGACGCACCTGAGTCGACGGAACGGCTCGTTCTGTTTACGATCGCGGTTCACGAATTTTACCATTGCCTTGAAGACGACCTCATTCGCCATCTGGCCACTGATCGGTCGCAGTTCTATGCGCGGACAATCAAAATAGACAGCCAGTTCCTTCCTGAGTTCTTCTTCTACCTCCCGAATGAATTCAATGCCCTGATAAAAATATATCTCTTTTCCCTTCATTGTTCGATGTTCTGCATATCGACCAGAGGGGTCAGATACCTCACACAGTTTCACGAGCGGGCTCGGTGTTGTCTCGGACGGGATGAGGTTAATGCACTCTTTCTGGCGCCACGTGTTGTTTTTTTCTATCTGATTGATAAGATTCTTAATTTTGTTAGATAGTGTGGACAATTCAACCTCCAATAGCTAATACTACCTTAAATGATACTGGTGTCAAGGCAAACATAGTTTGATAGTCACAATGGTTGGATGGTTGGATGATAGTATTGCTGGATAGTCGCAATAGTTGTACGGTTGGATTGTCAATGTCTGAACCATCGCAACCACACAACCATCAAGCAATCTCAACCATTTCAACCATCCAACACTTTCAACTATTCAACTACTGTGCTTGACTTTTTACGTTCTGTAGGTAGAATTGAACGGAGTTCGACTATGAAACTGGCAATCGTTGGATTACAGTGGGGAGACGAAGGTAAAGGTAAAGTTATTGACTACTTAGCACACGATTTCGATGTGGATGCCCGTTTTCAGGGGGGCACGAATGCTGGTCACACTGTGCACTACAAAAATCAGAAGCTCGTTTTTCACCTTATACCGAGTGGTCTCCTTAACGAGAACTGCATTGGTGTCGTAGGTGCTGGTTGCGTCTTCGACCCAGCAGTGTTTTTTAACGAACTGGCCACATTGAGCAAATATACGCCAAATGTAGCTGAGCGTATCAAAATATCGCGTTTCTGTCACCTCATTATGCCTTACCACATCCTCATTGATAAGATTCGGGAGGAAACAAAACAGGGGCTCGGTACAACCAAGAAGGGTATCGGTCCTGCGTATGAAGACAAGTATGCACGGGTCGGCATTCGACTCGGCGATTTGTTCACGCCTGAGCGTTTTAAGGAAAAACTGAGGGCTAACCTTTCCCGAAAAAACCTTATGCTCATGGAAATCTATCACGCAGAGCCGTTGTCTGACAGTGAAATCTATGAAAAGTATCTCGCCTATGCCGAACGTCTTCGTTCCCTGGTCGTCGATGATTCACAGGTTCTCGGAGATGCGGTAAGAAACAACAAGAATATTTTGTATGAAGGTGCGCAGGGTACAATGCTGGATATCGATTTTGGGACGTATCCCTTTGTCACGTCTTCTCACACACTTTCAGGCAGTGCAAGTATCGGTCTCGGCGTCGCGCCGTTACACGTGGACAGTGTGCTCGGTATTACCAAAGCGTACACGACAAGAGTTGGTTTCGGTCCATTCCCGACAGAGAGCAAAACTGGTCTTGGTGAACAGTTGCGTAGTGACGGTCAGGAGTATGGTTCGACGACCGGTAGACCCAGACGGTGCGGACCATTCGATGCATCGGTGGTTAAGTATTCAGCGCGTCTCAATGGCGTTACGGAGATATGTCTAACAAAGTTTGATGTACTGAAGAATCTTGAGAAGATCAAAATCGCAGTGGGTTACACAAATGCGAACGATTTTGACCCGTTTATTGCCGACCGACTCGAGCCGGTCTATGAAGAGATCAGAGGTTTCAAGACTGACATTTCAAAGCTGAGGACATTTGAAGAACTTCCATCAGAGGCGAAAGAATATATTTCGCTCGTTGAGCACTATACTGGTCTGACCGTGAAGTACATCTCGGTTGGTCCTGAACGCGATGCGATGATAGTCAGATAGCTCGTGCACAGACAGAGCTGCACTGTAGCTGAGTCCTTCTCTGTACTGTAAAAACTACAAAGTTTAACCAATCGTTTAACACAATTGAAATTTTCTCTTGATTTTTTTATAAATGTGTATATATTTTTGTTAATGACGCTCACTGAAGGAAGAGTTTGGGCAGAAATCTACCTCGATCGGCTCATTCATAATTACAAGACCATAGAGAAAAGAGTAAACAGAGCAAAGATAATGGCAGCAATCAAAGCTGATGCCTATGGCCACGGCGCCGTTGAGGTCGCCCGTGCGCTTGAAGCTGAGGGTTCTGGAATGTTTGGGGTTGCCAGTGTTGAAGAGGGTGTTGAACTAAGGCAGGCAGGCGTTAATTCCAAAATACTCGTTTTGAGTCCGATTTTATACTCTCAAATTGAGACAATTGTTGAGTACGACCTTATTCCAACCATCTCGGAGATGAAATTTTTCAACATTTTAGCAAAAAAAGTCATGGCATTGCGAAAACCCATGCTCGTTCACGTGGAGATCGACAGCGGGATGACGCGGACAGGAATTCCCTATGACCGAGCAGTTGAAGCAATCACCAAGATTGAACAATCCCCATTAATTATGATCGAAGGTCTCTTTTCACATTTTCCTCTGGCCGATGGGGATGGTGCTTTCACAATGAAGCAGATCAGAGAGTTCCAGCAGCTGATGAGAGCGTTGCGTAGGCGTAACATCAATCCACCTTATCTTCATCTCGCCAATTCGAGTGGAATCTTCAAGCACAGTGATGCACATTTTAATCTTGTCCGACCAGGAATATCGCTGTACGGGCTCACCGCATCTCCCCAGATTCGCTACTCACGAACGTTGGCACCGGTGATGGCCTTGAAGTCGAGGGTGGTCAATATCCGGAATGTTGGGAAAAATACGCCGGTGAGCTACGGACACACATACCGAACGAAGCGGCGGAGTACGATTGCGACAGTGAGTATTGGCTATGGTGATGGGTATCCCCGTGCACTTTCAAACAAGGGTGCAGTTCTCATTAAAGGAAAACGTGCACCAATCATTGGGACTATTTGCATGGATCTCATGATGGTTGATGTGACCGGCATGCGGGGTGTTGCGGTGGGCGATACCGTTACCCTCATTGGTCGAGATGGGAGGCAAGAGATTACAGCCGAGGAATGCGCGCAGCATTCTCATACTATCGTCTACGAGATTACTTCGGGTATTGGTCCGCGTGTCGCACGTGTTTTCAAAGTTGGTGATCACGTGGTAAGCGTGAGAAATTTATTGGGGAGATGGAGGTATGAGGGGCATTGAGATGTCCTACAGTAGTTACGTATGGAGGAAGCACGCCTTAGTTGATCAAAAAAGGAGGCATACATGAAAAGATTGCTCATCCTCGTGGCTTTTGTCTCAATGTTTGCGCAGGAGACAACACACGAAGTAAAAGAAGGTGATACGCTCTGGGATATTGCTGGTTACTACTACCAGAATCCATTTTTGTGGCCATACGTCTGGCGGGCCAACTTGGCAAAAATCGAAGACCCGCACTGGATTTATCCTGAACAACAGTTTGTCATTCCTCCCTCTCCTGAACAGGGCCTCGCGGCGATGCCACCAGAAGAAACTGGATATGAACCACCAGTGGCACCACCGCCTCCTCCTGAGAGAGAAGTAACAGAGGTTATATCCGTTGTTACGCCAGAACCGAAACTCTTTAGTGCCGAGATGGTGCACCGTGCAGGGTTAATCGTTGCCGAAAAGATGCAACCCTGGGCACAGATCGTCGGCACTGAGCCACCCGATCAGAGGATGATTACTTCATACAAAACGATATACATTGACCGCTCTATGGATCTTGCTGAGGGTGACATGCTGACAATATACCGTCCCGGCAGGACACTCAAACATCCACGAACCGGTGAATTTTTGGGCGAGGAAGTTATTATCCTCGGCGTCGCACACGTTGAGGACGTTGGTGCTGAGGGCTCACGGTGCAAGGTGATTGCATCGTATGATATCATCAAGCAGGGCGATTACCTTATGCCGTACGAATCAGCCGAGGCTGTAGATGTCGTCGAGCTTGTGGAGACTGAACAGGATATTGAGGGTTACGTCGTCGAGGTCAGAACAATGCAGGAAACAGCACCGCCCCACATTATCGTGTACGTTGACCAGGGTGAGATGAGCGGTACTGCGGTCGGTGATGTCTACGATGTGTATCAAGAGAAAAAGGTTAGCGGCAAAGAGATGCCTGATTTCAATATCGGCAGGATTCAAATTGTTAAGGTATTTGAGAAGGCGTCAATCGGAATGCTTTTAAGTGAACGAGAACCCGCTCCTATCAAACGCGGCGAAAAATGTCGCCTCGCGATGGAGGCTCGGTGAAACAAACTGATGCACTGAGTCACGTATACCTCTTCCGTGAATTGACACCGGGGGAGATGGACACGCTCATCTCCATTGCTCATGAAAAGAGGGTCAAAAAAGATGAGATGATCTTCAAAGAAGGCGATATCGGAGATGCCTTCTATCTCATTGTTTCAGGTACTGTACGTATCTCGACAGTCATACCCGGCGTCGGCGAAGAGGCGCTGGCAGTACTGAAAGAGGGTGAATACTTCGGCGAGATGGCGCTGATCGATGATGCACCACGTTCTGCTTCTGCCATTGCCAATGAAGATGTAATTCTTCTGCTGATCGAAAAAAAACAGTTCCGCAAACTGCTCGCTCAAGAAACAGGTATGGCATACAAGCTGCTGTGGGTTTTCACCAAAACACTGTCAGCCCGGCTGCGGAAGACAGATGAGCAACTGAAGGGTATTTTTTCTATTGCGAAAACGTTCTAACACAGCGGCTTAGTGCACCAGGCTGAGCGTTTCAGAGACAATACTATAATGACGATACTGTGGTGGGTAGTGGCACTGCAGATTCCGACGCACAGTAAGGAGGCAGGAGTACAATAGAAAATGTTTGAGATATTTAGTGGTGCAAAGGATCCGCAGAAAGCAGTAGAGAAAGCGCACGAGTACGTTAGAGATGGCAAGGTTGGTTCAGCCATTAAAATACTCGAAAACAATCAAACCGATGGTGAAGATTCGTTCGATTTGTATCTTACCCTCGCCCGGCTCTATTTCGAAATAGAAGAAAGAACGCGCGCTGTCAATACGCTACGTCAGCTCAAGACGATCGTTCCTCAAAAGACCGATGAGATTGTGGCAGTTCTCTCAGAATTGTATTTCCAACATCCGTCCATTGATTCTGCTGATTTCTTACTTGAGTTGTACATTGAGCAAGAACGCTACGAGGAATTGATGAAGACGTTGCGAAACCTGAGTGAACGTGAGATGAAACTGCTCATCACCCGTTTTGAGAAAATCAAGCAGAGTCTCGATGAGAAGAAGGTGGTTTCTGCTAAGGACTGTGAACAGATGGTTGTGCTTGCGACACTTCAATTCTATGTTGGCGACAGCGAAAAGGCACTCGATGCCATAGACCCGATGATCGACATAGAGATCTATCGACCGAAGCTGCTCAAGTGGGCACAGATCATCTGCCGCGAGCGATACAATGATTGGTATGCACTGCAACTCCTGATCAGGGTTCAGCTGGCTACCCAGGAGTTCAATGCCGCGTTGGTACAGGCACAGCGGGCGGCTGAAAAATTCCCTGATAGCGTAGATACACTTATTGCGATGATTAGTTCAGCAACACCGCCGGGGGATCTCGAGGCATCATTTACACAATTTCTCACTGATTTGTATATCAAGAAGGGAGATCTTGATGCCTCGACTGACCGGCTGCTTGACATGCTCCAAAAAGACACCAAGAAAGTTGATGATGTCATACGGGGACTGCGGGAGCTCGAGAGAATCAATCCGAAAGATGTTAAAATACTGTATGCGCTCGGGGACACGTACCTGACTGCGCACCGAGTCTCTCTCGCAGTTGCGGAATATGAGAAGATCCTTGAGATTGCGCCTGATGAAATCAAGACAGTTATGACAAAGTTTCAGGAAGCTTTTGCGCAGGAACCAAACAATTCTGAGGTTATCGATAGTCTTGTTCGTATCTATCTGAAACAGAATGATGAGGACGCGGCAGTTAGTGTTATTCGGAAGGCGTACGAATCAGATCCTGCTCTGTACGATGACTATCTGGTCAATCTCAACAGTATTCTTGAAAAAGATCTTGATAATCCTGAGGCGCTCGAGCTCCTCGGTTTGTGTTACGCCCACAGGGGTGATCACGAAAGTGCGGTCGTTGTATTTGAAAATCTCATGGACCGCGGTTCATACGGGCAGGTGTACCACGCGACTGATATACTGCATCAGAAATATCCCGATCTCGCGGCGTACTTGAATCTCAAGGCGAGAAGTATGGTAGCACGGGACGAGGCGGACAAGGCGCTCGATTTGCTGACGCAACACCTCAAACGACACCCCGATAGTACAGAGCTGTTACTACCGACGCTCGATACCATTGTTAGTCAACGACCTGACCTCGGGAAATACATATTGCCGATATATGAGCAGTACATGAAGGAAGAACCCTTTGTCGGTGAGCTCTCCCTCGCGCGGGGGCGCGCGTTTGCCGGAGAGTATGAGAAATCGGTCGAGATCTTTGAGAGGCTGTATGAGCTGAGCGAGGATAAAGATACAGTGAAGAGGGCACTCATCGAGGTCATTCGGGAACGTACACAGGCAGTGCCTCTTCTCCTTGCGGCAGCGCGGATTTTTATGAAAGAGAACGAGGTTGAAATAGCAACCCAGTTTTTTAAAACAGCGCAGAGGGTCGACCCAAAAACATTCTTCAAAATCGTTGATGAATTCTATGACGTATTGAAATCATTTCCAAAGGATAGGGAAGTGCGGATACTGCTGGTCGATACGTTTTTCGAACAGAACATCTGGGACCGGGTGATTGAAGAATCGAAGCGGGCAATTGAGGTCTTCGGTAAGGAGTCACAGTACTTCAAACTCAAGTTGGGTGAAGCACTCGTTGAAAAAGGAAACCTCACTGATGCAGTCCGTCCACTCATGTTATCGCTGGATGGATCAGCTGATTATTCCGATGAAGTACTTACCTATCTTGATAAGATACTGAGCATCGACAAAAGTAATGTACCGGCACATTTTGCACGAGGAAGGGCGCTGAGTGCAGCAAATCGCATCAATGAAGCAGTTGAAGAGTATCTACTTACCGCACGGATACTTCCGGCACGCGCAGATTACATTCTCGAGGCAATGAAGGCACTGTCAAAAAAAGCAGTTGCAAATCCGTTAGTGCTGTTTGCACTCGGCAGCATTGAATTAACACTCAAGCGTCATGATGACGCGATTAAACACCTCTTGCAATCCTGCGAACTTGATGCGGGACTCTCGAAACGTACTATGCCGCTCTATGAACGCTTAGGTGAGATTGCGCCGTCACCGCTGCTTCACTTCTCACTCGCAAAGGTCTACCGGGTCGCCGGTCTGACGGATTCTGCTGTTCAGTACTACATGAAAGCCCACGCTGAGGCGAAGGAATACCGTGAGCCTGCTATCTCGGAAATGAAAAAAATATGTGCGGATAATCCGCACGATGTGGCGTCACGCAAGGGTCTCGCTGAAATGTATTTCAACTATAACAACTTGGAAGATGCTCTTGATTTGGTCAAAGAAGTTGTCCTCACAGCTTCTCACGAGAATGATTGGGCAAAAGAGTTCATCGAACGCATTCTCAAGGAGAATGCACAACATGTACCTTCGTATTTTGCCCTTGGAAAAATATACGTGAATGAAGGTTGCCAGGATAGGGCGATTGAGGTATACAGAGAGCTCTTGCAGATCGCGCCATCTGAACTAACCAATGTCATTTCTGCATTGGAAGGAATTACAGAAAAGCAAGGTGTTGTGCTGCTATTCCTTGGTAGAATATACGCCGCAGTTGGCGATACGGCAAAGAGCCTGTCGTTATTTGATGAGCTGTTTACGCAAGACTCATCTGCTGCAGATGCAATAGTGCGCGAGTTGCATCACATATTGGAGAAAAATGCGAAAATTGTTGGAGCACATTTACTGCTGCACCGTGTGTTCATGCACGAGAAAAAATACGAACAGGCGCTCGGAGCGATTGAACGTGCTCAGGGATTGGTGCCTGACAGCAAAGAAATCATCCTGAAAAAAGGGCACGCTTTGTATGAAATGGGTGACGCAGATAGGGCTATCAAGCTCTATACCGAGCTTCTTCAGACAACCGAGGACAGAGCGGCTATTTACCGTTTGATCAAAGAGACGCGTGCACGATACTTCAACGAGAAACTAGAGTTGACACAAGGAGAAGCAGATGACGACCGACTCAGTAGAGCACATCTCTATATCGTTATGGATCAGCCGGATATGGCTGAAAAAGAGCTCCAGTTTACACCGCGCAATGCTTCGGTGAGGAAACGGCACACATTACTGAGGGCGCACGTTTGCTTGATGAATAATCGTCCGATTGACGCACTCGAGATGATGAAGGATCTACCTACCGACCGAGAGACCGCACCGACGTATGCAGACATCTACGACGCACTAGGTTCGTACGAAGTAGCTGCACTGGTTCTGAGACAAACAGGGGCGAAAGGTATGGAACAACGCATCGCCACATACGAAAAACGTGCACAGGAGAGAAGATTGGCAAAGGGAAGATATTTTGTTGAAGGGAGGAGTCGATGAAGTGCCCCTTTCTAGTAGTCAGAAGAGATGTATACGATGATAGTGGCAAGAAAATCGGTGAAGACATTGAGATTAAAGAATGCATCAAAAATGAGTGTATGGTGTACGATAGTGCAACGAAGTTGTGTTCACTACTTGCCTCGAATATGAAGACAGGAGTTCTCATTGATGACATGAAGAGCAATCTGAAGTTAGTACATGATGCAGTAAAGACACAGACAAAGGCCTTCTCTGATTCGGTATCGAAAAACCTACAAGCACTTCAAGGGGCACTTCTCGGTCGCCTCGACCTCCTGCAGAAACAAAATGAAGTCATTGTGCTCGGTTTTGATCGCATGATTGAGACAGTCAG
>Ga0111198_1068_pt1 | contig 11777 bp, 9 predicted proteins | sample DeeMarSWOR324_28_FD_80370 | JGI IMG/M metagenome (GOLD analysis project Ga0111198, IMG submission 80370) | candidate division WOR_3 bacterium SM23_60
GATTCATCGAGCAGCTAACAACTATATTTTCCGATAAATCGGCAGACTACAATTCTATCCTTTCCGATAAATCGGCAGACTACCGTGACACCCGATCTGTCGTCGCTCGATTCCCTGTAGTTGCTCGATTCCCTGTAGTTGCTCGATTTATCGAGCTTTGCCTGATGAATCAGGCATCTACAATGAGGCTTTGGGCATTGGGCGACATTCGATTGACAATAGGACAATACGAAGATAGGACAATCAGACTAATAGAATTGTCTACGCACCTGACAACGATATGTTGGCCATGGATACGGCAGGTTGAGCACGGTCGAGGGGTGTGGGCACTGTACCGGGCGCAGTTCCTGGTTGACTAAGCGGACAATATATCTATAATATACATTGAACACGGCTTTAGATTCTCCTGCAAACTACGCACAGTCCTGTGCGTAGTCGGGGCGTGGGGTGATGGAGACTCATGCACCGTTCGTTCACTGTCAAAGATCCCTTGATGCAGATGTACAGTGCTGAGGGTATCAACAACGAGGAGAAACGGATCATAAGGTGGTCGTTTATCAGTTATCATCACACAAGCAGTAACGATGTATATTGACATAGATGGGCATTTTACTATAATGAGCGCGGGAGTTACAGTATGAAGCTATGGAGGAAGCCGTTTGACGCAGACACCATAAAAATTCCACGGGGTGAAATACACATAATCAAGGATCGATGCAAAGGATGTTCATTCTGTGTTGAATACTGTCCCAAAGATGTTCTTGAAATGTCAGAGGAATTCAATGCAAAAGGATATCATCCACCATTTGTGGCCAGACCTGATGATTGTTTGGAGTGCCACCTGTGCGAGATGCTCTGTCCTGAATTTGCGCTTTTCGTCACATTACGAGAAGACGTTACCGTAGGAAAAGAGGAGAAGTGAAAGCAGATCCGAAAGGTGTACTGACCGGTTCGCATACGTTGCTCGGTAACCATGCCTGCGCCGAAGGCGCACTCGCTGCCGGGTGCCGGTTTTTGGGGATTTACCCTATTGTACCGGCACTAGAGGTCTCTCAGAGATATCTCGAACGTGCCCCGGCTCTGGACGCAACATTCATTCAGATGGAGGATGAGGTTTCTGTGCTCGCTGCAGTGCTCGGTGCATCGTGGACCGGTAAGCGGGCAATGACGGTCACCTCGGGTCCGGGTATGTCACTCATGATGGAGCACCTCGGGCTTGGGGTCATGCTCGAGACGCCGTGTGTCATCGTTGATGTACAGATGACCGGCCCTGGGCTCGGTATACCGACCCGTCCAGCACAGGGAGATATTATGCAGTCACGGTGGGGATCGCACGGTGATTATGAAGTGATCGCATTCGCGCCGAGTTCTCCGCAAGAGATGTTTGATTACACAGTTAAAGCATTTAATATGGCTGAGCGGTACCGCACGCCAGTCGCGGTCATGGCTGATGAGTATGTTGCACACTTAGAGGAAACCGTTACTATTCCGCCGGCTGACCAGATCGTGATTGAACCACGGAGATACTACAATGGACCGCCCGGCAAGTATCTACCATTCAAACGGGATAAGGATATGGTGCCGCCGATGGTTGACATCGGACAGGGGTACCGTTTCCACGTCACCGGATTGACACACGACGACCGTGGGTACCCGATCATGTTTGAGGAGTGCCAGGAGTATAACGTCCATCCGCTGGTGAGGAAGATTCGTGATTACGCAGATACGATCGTAGAAGTTCAGGAAGCACGTACCGAGGATGCTGCGATCATTGTCGTATCATACGGTTCGACAACACGTGCGGCGCTCAAGGCGGTTGAACAGGCGCGGGCATCGGGCGTAAAGGTCGGCAGTCTAAAACTCGTGACCGTCTGGCCATTCCCGGAAAAGCGCGTTGCCGAACTTGCCAAGCAGGCAAAGGCATTTGTCGTCCCAGAAATGAATTTCGGCCAGATCGTGAATGAAGTTGAACGGTGTAGCTACGGCGAGGCAAATGTCTTTTTCGTACCGCACGGTGACAAAGGTGTCGAGAATACCGACGATATACTAGCGGCAATTAACCGAGCAGCCCACGAGAGTGCAGTAAAAGACGGTGTGATTGAGGGAGTGTAGTATGGCAACAGCGAAGACGGCCAAGGCGGAAGAGGTAAAGAAGACGACTGGATTAGAGGAAATCCATCCGATGGAGGATTTGCTGCGCATGGACAGGATGCCGCACATATGGTGTCCGAGTTGCGGTATCGGGCTTGCGGTTACCGCTTTTACAGCAGCGCTCGAAAAAGCCGGGCTCGATCCAAATATGGTCAGTATTGTGAGCGGCATTGGCTGTACAGGGAGAGTCGCAGGTTACGTTAAGCTCGATTCGTTCCACACGACACACGGTCGGCCGATTGCATTTGCAACCGGGATAAAAGTTGGTAACCCAAAACTCAAAGTTGTTGTATTCTCCGGTGATGGGGATCTTATTGCGATCGGTGGCAATCACTTTATCCACGCCGCACGACGCAATATCGACATGCTCGTTATCTGCGTGAACAATTTCATTTACGCCATGACCGGTGGTCAGGTTGCACCGACCACGCCACTCACCGCGTTCGCGACGACCTCACCGTATGGCTGTGTTGAACCACCATTCAATATACCCTACATTGCAGATTCTTCAGGTGCTGTGTACGTCGCGCGCTGGACTGCCCTCCACATTCGCCGACTAACAAAGTCAATTACTGAAGCGCTGCAGAAAACAGGATTTTCCGTGGTTGAGGTCATATCACCATGTGCCATGTACTATGGACGGACAAACCGGCTCGGTGACGGGCTCGACCTCATGAGATTCTACCATGACAACGTCGAGATCCGGCATGGCGAAGATACCAAGAATCTCGATATCGGGTTTCAGACGAAAATTGTGTGTGGCACATTTGTTAACAGAGACCGACCTTCGTACATGGAACGGTACAATGAGTGGGCGGCAAAAGCAAAGGGAGCGACAAAGTGAAGGCGAATCCGAAAGAGGTCCTGACCGGTGTATACTACATTGACGGAGATGTCGCCTCTGGGTTTGGCGCGCTCGCCGCAGGATGTAGGTTCATCGGCGGATACCCGATCACTCCCTCAACCGAAGCTGCCGAGGCATTCGCAAAAGTCGCGCCGAAAGCAGGCGCCGTGTTCATTCAAATGGAAGACGAACTCGGTTCCATGGCCGCCGTGGTTGGCGCAGCGTGGTCAGGCGTTAAGTCCATGACCATAACCTCTGGTCCTGGTTATTCGCTCATGCAAGAGAATATTGGGTTTGGTGCTATGCTCGAAACGCCGTTTGTCCTTCTCAATATTCAGCGTGGTGGACCCTCAACCGGCGTGCCGACCAAAACGGGTCAGGCAGACATGATGCAGTCGCGGTGGGGCGCACACGGTGATTATGAGGTCATTGCTATATCGCCTGATTCACCACAGGAGATGTTTGACTACACGATCAAGGCGTTCAATCTTGCTGAAAAATACCGCTGTCCAGTAATGATCATGTCTGACGAGTGCGTTGGTCACATGACTGAGAAGGTCGTCATTCCGCCGGCTGACGAGATTGAGATTGAACCGCGGAGATTGTACACAGGACCACCAGACCAGTATGTACCATTTAAGCCAGATGAAGACTTAGTACCGAAGATGGCGAGAGCCGGTGATGGTTATAACCTCTACATATCAGGATTGGTGCACGACGAGCGGGGCTATCCAGTTGAGCCCAGTGCCTTCAAGGCGCAGTACGTGAGACGACTCGTTGATAAGATTCGTCGTAATAAGGATAAGATCATCGAGCTCAAAGAAGAAGGTACTGATGATGCTGATGTCATCGTCGTGTCATACGGTATCTCTTCACGTGTCGCGGTCAAGGGTATTGAAATCGCACGTGAGCGAGGCATCAAAGTCGGTAATTTGAGGCTCGTTACCGTGTGGCCGTTCCCGGATGAGAAGATCGCTGCGCTCGCCACAAAGGCAAAGGCATTTGTGGTTCCGGAAATAAACTATGGACAAATTGCTTTTGAAGTTGCCCGATGCAGCCACGGACACGCGAATGTTGTTCTTGTGCCGCACGGCGGTGCTGGCGTGCACATCCCGGATGATATCGCCGATGCGATTGAGTACGCGTTCAAAGCAGAGGGGAAAATTGAAAGAGTCATAGAATTCAAAACGAGACTCGAACGCACTGTTTTTGAGGAGGGTTACACATTAAAAGAATGAACGAGATCACTACTGCATTCGCCGAGGGTATTAGTAGATCAGGAATCAGTCCGGCAAAGATTAGTATGCCGTCCGATATTCCATTTGCACCCGAGGTCGTAAAACAGCTCGGCGTAGATTATTTTCATACAACGCGTGGACGCGCCATTGCGTTTGGCACTGGTTTGAAATTGGGTAATCCGGCGCTCAAGGTCATGCCGGTCGTCGGCGACCTCATGACGCTCGGTGGAAACCATTTTGTCCATGGCGGAAGACGCAATATGGAGCTCCTCGTCATATGTGTTAACAATTTCGTCTATACGAACATTGCGGGGAAGCAGGTTCCTGCTGCTGGTGCGGTATTTTCGCCGTACTCGACATTTGAGGAACCATTCAATTTCCCGCATCTCGGAAACTCGTGTGGTGCGATCTACACGGCTCGCTGGACTGCGTTGCATACCGAGCAGTTAGCCGATTCGATTGCCGAGGCTTTACACAAAAATGGTCTTTCAATGATCGAGGTGTTAGCGCCGGGCCCGAATTACTACACGGACATAAGCAGTATCGCATCAGATATTTTGGCCTTTTACTACGAACATTCAATCGTGAAGAATGGCGAGGATCCGCGAAATGTCGGTATTGTGCCTGAAGAGAAAATCATTGTTGGCAAATTTACTGATAAAGAAAGGCCGACATTCATTGATCAGTACAACGCACAGCTCAGTAAGATGCTGGGTGACAAATTCACACCCCACGGGTATGTGCCGACCGTAGAGGAATCAGGGGGCAAACATGCCTGAGATCAGATTCGCTGGATACGGTGGTCAGGGTATTATCCGCTCAGGGATCATTGTCGGCAAGGCGGTTTCCATCTACGACAATAAGTTCGGTACAATGAGTCAGTCGTTCGGTCCTGAGGCGCGCGGTGGTGCGTGTAGTTCACAACTTGTTGTTGCCGACAGCAAAGTGCTCTATCCCTATATTACGGTCTCTGACATCCTCGTCGCTATGTCACAGGAGGGTTATGAGAAGTTTGAGCCAGAACTCAGCGAGAACGGCGTGCTGCTGATGGATGAGGATTTGGTTAAACCCAAGCCGCAACGTGGTCAGATCAAGGTCTTTGCCATTCCGGCAACGCGTTTTGCTGAGCAGCTCGGAAGAAAAATCGTTGCCAATGTCGTCATGCTCGGCTTCTTCACGGCCGTGACTGATGTCGTGAGCTACGATGCGATGAAAAAGACGATTCCGAGCACCGTACCAGAGAAAGCAGTTGATCTAAATTTGCAGGCATTTGACACGGGCTATGAATATGGTAAGAAACGAATGGAGAACGCCTAAATGTTACGTTCGTACGGTATCTACTTTATGTGGAGAAATGCAATATGAATATCGCACGCAGGCGGACGGAGGGCCTGCCGAACGTAACGACACTAACCATCCCCGGTAACAATGCAAATACTACACTGTCTTGGTGAGGGGTAAGGTAATCTGAGAGAGATGACAAAATGTGGCTCACCACATACTCTACGCAGCTGTTTGAGCAGTAAAGGCGCAACAAATGCACTATTGGCAGTGTTGTGAGAAAAAGCAAAGACTTGTCTATGTTAAACAGTAACGGAATTTGCGTGTGTCCGACACGGCTCACGCGTGATTTAGCAGGGACAGTACTTTCCCCGCATTGAGGAGGTGCGCAGATGGAAGATGAGTTGAGGATCGGCGTTTTTGTGTGCGAATGTGGTTCTAATATCGCCGGCTCGGTGGATTGTGATACACTCGCAGAATTCGCGAAAGATTTGCCGAATGTTGTTTTCACGGTCAAGAACACGTATACCTGTTCCGACCCCGGCCAGGAAGAGGTAAAAAGGAATATTACTGAACACAAACTTAACCGTGTCGTTATTGCCGCCTGTTCGCCGCGCATGCACGAGCAGACATTCCGTCGATGTCTTGAGGCGGCTGGTGTGAACGCCTATCTTCTGGAAATGGCAAATATCCGGGAACAGTGTTCGTGGATTCACCTCCATGACCGAGCGAGCGCAACAGAAAAGGCAAAAGACATTATCAAGGCTGCGGTGGCACGGGCGCGTCACCTGGAACCGCAGACCGAACTGGAATTTCCGGTTACCAAGCGGGCACTTGTTATTGGTGGTGGTGTCGCAGGTATACATTCGGCGCTCGATTTGGCGAATGCTGGTTACGAGGTGTATCTGGTTGAGAAGTCGCCATCCATAGGAGGTGTGGCCGCCCAGCTCGATAAGATTTATCCGAGCATGGACTGAGCGATATGAGTCCTGGGTCCCAGGATGATGGATGCCGGTAGGCATCCCAACATAAAGCTCCTCACCTTCTCTGAAATCGAAGAGGTAACTGGATTTGTCGGGAACTTTCACGTGCGGATTCGGAAAAAGGCACGCTATGTCAAGGAAGATGTGTGCAAGACCTGTCCCACGTGTACTGAAGTGTGTCCAGTTGTCGTTCCCGATGAGTTCCAAACTGGATTTTCAGTACGCAAGGCGATCTATATGCCATTTCCCCAAGCTGTTCCATCTGCATATATCATCAACATGGAGGATTGTCTCGGTAACAATCCGATTGCCTGCGGCAAATGCGCTGAAGTGTGTGAACCCGGCGCAATCGACTACGACATGCAGGACGAGATCATAGACGTGGATGTCGGAGCCATTGTTGTTGCGACCGGTATGGATTTCTACGACCCGACTGAACTCGACGAGTACGGCTACACCAGGTTCGACAATGTCGTAACCAATATTGAGTTTGAACGCTTGATGGGGCCGACCGGTCCGGTCGCCGGCGAATTGGTCAGGCCATCAGACAAAAAGAAACCGAAATCAGTCGCGTTCATTCAGTGTGTTGGTTCTCGATCGCTCAAGCGTGGCAATCCATACTGTAGTAACATTTGCTGTATGAATACGATCAAGGAAACCTTGCTGCTCGAAGAGTACGATCCGACGATTGAGAAGAAAGTTTTCTATATTGATATCCGTGCATTCGGCAAGGGATTTGAGGATTTATACAAGCGCAGTAAAGAAACAGGGACTCAGTACATCCGAGGAATCCCCGGTCAGATTGCTGAAGACCCCGAGACTAAAAATCTCATTCTCTACGTTGAGGATACAACAACAGGAAAAATTGAAGAGCACGAAGTAGACATGGTCGTCCTCGCCCTCGGTGTCACACCCCGAGATGATGCAGGGATTGTCCAGAGGTTACTTACCCTGTCGAGGACTGCGGATGGTTTCTTCATGGAGTCTCATCCCAAGCTCAACCCGGCCGACGCGCCAAGTGCAGGGATATTCTTTGCCGGCTGTTCTGAGTGTCCGAAAGATGTTAAGGATAGCGTTCTTCAGTCCGGCGCCGCCGCATCGCACGCCCAAATACTTTTCTCTGAAGGTAGGGTCACGATCGAAGCGCTCAACCCCGTTGTTGATGATACGTTGTGCAAATACTGCGGTATTTGCGCCAAGGTGTGTCCGTACAAAGCGATAACGTTTGTGCCAAAGTCGAAAGAGCCACCGAAGGTAATCGCCGCAGCATGTCACGGGTGCGGCACGTGTGGTGCTGAATGTCCGTTTGGCGCGATAACCATGCGCCACTTTTCCGACGCTCAGATACTGGCAATGGTGCGTAGCATACTCGAAGACAAACCCGAGGATAAGATCGTTGTTTTTGCCTGCAACTGGTGTTCGTACGCCGGTGCTGATTTTGCCGGTTCTTCGCGATTGCAAATGCCCCATACTGCCCGCCTCATACGGACTATGTGTTCGGGCAGAGTTGCTGAGGAGTTTGTGCTCGAGTCCTTCAGGCACGGTGCACCGATCGTCCTCGTATCTGGTTGTCACTTTGCTGACTGTCACTACATCGACGCGAACCGCTACACACAGAAGCGTGTTGAAAAACTGTGGGACAAACTCGAAAAGCTCAACATCCGTCCAGAGCGCCTCCAGCTCGAGTGGATCGCCGCGTCTGAAGCAGCCAAGTTCAGCAGGGTCATGAACGAGCTCGAAGAGATGCGCAAAAAAGTGACCAAAGAGGAAATCGAACACACGATAAACGTCCTCAACGAAGAAAAGAGAAAAGAACAGGAGAAAAAAGAGAAACAGAAGAAAAAATGAAGGATATCAGAGGATCAGGAGATCAGGTTATCAGGTTAGGGTAGAGGAGCGCAGTGCAGAAAGTTATCATCGGAACCGCGGGACATGTTGATCATGGTAAGAGTGCGTTAGCACAAGCACTGACCGGTGTGGATCCTGACCGTTTGCCTGAAGAGAAGAATCGTGAAATGACGATTGATCTTGGTTTTGTGTTCTTTCCGATCAGTGATCAAGATGAGGCGGCGATCATTGATGTGCCCGGCCACGAGCGGTTCATCAAGACCATGATCGCTGGCGCGAACAGTGTGCGTATGGTCCTCTTTGTCGTTGCTGCTGACGAGGGGGTTATGCCACAGACCGTTGAACACCTTGACGTCTTAAAACTGCTCGGCATTGAGCAGGGCATTATTGTCATTTCCAAAACAGACAAAGTCGACAAAACGTATGTCGCGCTCGTCGAGGAAGATGTCAGAGAGCTCGCCAGGGGATCTTTTCTAGAAACAGCCCCGTGCTTTCACGTATCCGCGGCGACCGGTGAGGGAATCGATACATTGAAAAAAACGATTACTGAAGAGTGTCTGAAAATGAAGCCGCTGCCACACGACGGTATTTTCCGATGTCCGATTGACCGGATATTCAGCATGAAGGGATTTGGTGCGGTTGTTGCGGGAACGATTATTTCTGGCAGGCAGAAGAAAGCAGACCCCGTTGAAGTGCTCCCGCTCGAAAAGAAGGCTCGGATCCGGAATCTGCAAGTGCACAATCAATCTGTTGCCGAAGCCTTTGCCGGACAACGTACTGCATTTAACCTTGCCGACATAGATTTGTCTGACGTGTCCAGGGGTTATGAGTTGAGCATACTTGATTATTTAAAACCGACACAGGTCATCGATGCAAAGTTTGCGCTTCTTGGCAGTGCCACACGGGCACTTGCGAACAATCAGAGAATACGTTTGCACAAGGGAACATCTGAGGTAATGGCGCGGGTTATTCTACTCGACAAAGAAAATATCAAGCCAGGGGATCAGGGATACGTCCGGTTTAAACTCGAGAAGCCGGTCGTCGCCGAGCGTAAGGAACGGTATGTTGTCCGGTCGTATTCACCAATGCGGGTCATTGGTGGTGGTCGTTTCCTCGAACCGTACGTTTTCCAGACACGCCGCCTTTTGAGAGGGGAACGGGCGACGTATCTGCGTACGCTCGAAGATACGCACGACCGCGATTTGGTAGAAACGGTCATCCTCCACGCCGTACACCCCATTACTGATGAGAAGGAGCTCATGAGAATGACAAATCTGCCGCTCGAGGTGGTTATGGCCGACACGAAAAGATTGCTCGATAAGGGGACTGTAGTAAAAATGAAGGACAGTTCAATCGTCCATGCAACAACGCTCGCTGATTTGGAAAATCGCTGTCTTCAAGCAATCGAGCAGTACATCAAGCAAAATCCTTTGAAAGTTGTAATGAGCAAGAGTGAGTTGGCAAAAGCAGTTCGAATATCCCGGCCGGCAGTTCTCGATAGAGTACTTGAACAACTTAGCAATAAGGGTACGGTCGAGGTGAGAACGGATGGGGTAAGAAAGACCGGTGTTGAGTCAAAGCTTTCGGCCGATGCTCAGAAGCTTGCCGACGCCATTGAGCAGTATGTCATCAACAGAGGTTTTAAGCCATTTCGATTTATCGATATTACAGATGCCTTTCCGAAAATATCCAAAGGAAGGGCAAAGAACGTTTTCAACTATCTCCATAAGAATAATCGTATAACTGAAATAACAGACGGAACGTATCTTCACAACGAGACTTTGGAACAGGCACAAATGAAGCTACTAGAGCATTTAAAGGCACAACAGACAATCCGTGCGGTTGAATACAAGGAGGTCCTCGGCGTCTCGCGTAATACGGCGCGGGACATTCTGGACTACTTTTTTGATCACGGCCTCACCGTCCGTGAAAAGGGCACGCACCGGTTAGCTGAGTAGTTGGATTGTTGGATGGTTGGAATAGTTGGATAGTTGCAATAGTTGAATGATTAGATTGTTGGATAGTTTGATGCTTGGGATGGTTAGACAGCATAGTTGGATGGCTGTATGGTTGGATCGTTGGAATAGTTAAGGAATAATGAAACCATACTACAATCCAGCCATGCAACCATACAACTAACCAAAGGAGGTCCTTTGGAAAAGGGTGTTCTCGTCATCGGTGGCGGTATTGCCGGCATGCAGGCTGCGCTCGACCTTGCGAACGCAGGAATACGGGTTTACCTGGTCGAGAAGAGTCCGAGTATCGGCGGTCGCATGGCACAGTTGGACAAGTGTTTTCCCTCGATGGACTGCGCGATATGAATCCTCGGTCCACGGATGATGGATGTCGGTAGACATCCCAACATTACACTCCTGACCCTGAGTGAAGTCAAAGAGTTGACCGGCGAACCGGGCAACTTCACGGCACGCGTCTTGCAACACGCACGCTATGTTGAGGTAGATAAGTGCACAGCATGTGATGATTGTACGGCTGTGTGCCCGGTCGAAACAGACAATGAATTCGAACTCGGGCTCAGTAAACGTAAAGCGATTTTCAAAGCCTTTCCCCAGGCAGTGCCGAGTGCCTTTTCGATTTCACGAATCGGACATCCGCCATGCCGCGTTGCCTGTCCGGCCGGTGTCAATGCCCAGGGCTACATCGCACTAATCCGTGCCGGTAAGTACAAAGAGGCACTCGAATTAGAGCGTTCGGCAAATCCGTTTGCCAGCGTGTGCGGTCGTGTTTGCAATCACCCGTGTGAATCAGAGTGCGTGCGCGGTGACGTTGATGAACCAATTGCGATCGCATCGCTCAAGCGATTCTGTGCAGATTTCGGCTCGTATCCTCTCGAGCAGAAAGAACCGACCGGTGAAAAGGTGGGCTCCTTTCATGGGGCATACCACAGTTTCGATTACCGAGAAAGTCTTTGGATGCGGACATTGATTACATTACATCATTCGGTGTTGAGATCAAAACCAACACGAGAATTGGTCAAGATATTAGTGTGGATAGTTTGCGAAATGATTTTCGCGCTGTTTTTATTGCCACCGGTGCCCACGATGAAATAAAGCTGAAGGTTGATGGAGAGAATCTTCAAGGTGTCCTTCCCTGTGTACATTTTCTCAAGACGGTAAATCTCGGCGGTACTGTTTCTCTGGGCACGAAGGTCGTCGTCATTGGCGGCGGTAACGCTGCAGTTGACGCGGCACGTACTGCACAGCGGTTAGGTAGCGACGTGACGATTCTCTATCGCCGTTCGCGGCGCGAGATGCCAGCAAATACGTGGGAGGTCAGTGCAGCAGAAGAAGAGGGTGTGAAAATTGAATTTCTCGTTGCACCGAGAAAAATCATTGGTGACACGAATGTGACCGGCATCGAATGCGTGCGCATGAAACTCGGTGAACCAGATGCATCGGGACGACGGCGGCCGAT
>Ga0111198_1065_pt1 | contig 11654 bp, 10 predicted proteins | sample DeeMarSWOR324_28_FD_80370 | JGI IMG/M metagenome (GOLD analysis project Ga0111198, IMG submission 80370) | candidate division WOR_3 bacterium SM23_60
AAAGTGTCCAATACAACATCTGCCTTGATTATTGAGGTATTGAACGTATATTCTGTGATTTGTACCGGATTTCCAACATCGCTAACGTCGATACTGTAAAGGTTTGTGTTACCAGTAACAAAGGCGCGACTGTCCGAGAGAATGACACTATGTATGGCTGCAGGAATAGGCAGAAAACTAGCTAGCTGGGGACTGGTTTGGTTGAAATCAACGATTTCAAGGCCGGAACCTTGGATCACGATGTAGGCATAGCCATCAGCAATAGCAAAGTCTCGTTTTATGATGTTAGAATGATATACGCTGACCGTGTCGATACTACTAACGTCCGCAAAATCATAACACACGATGTCAGTTTCGTTGAAGTCCAGGATATACCCTCTTTCATTCTCGACGACGATCTTGTATCCCAAGAAATCATAGGACCTAACATTTTCAAGGTAGATACCATTGATGTCGTCATACGGTGCATCGATATCAAAATCAATGCACGCGATGAAGACAAATGCTATGACTATGAGTTTCTTATACATCTATATATTATATTGAGCCAAACCGACATGGTCAAGTAGAGTAGTCAGTAAGTCGGGATATCAATATCAGGCTGATACCATGCCGAAATATAGTCATTGCGAACCCTGCTCAGGCGAAGTGAGCAGGGTGTGGCAATCTCCAATCTTTTATGCGAGATTACTTCGTCCCCCTCAACATGGTCGGGGTCCTCGTAATGACATTACTGGGATGCTCGCATGCAGTAGTAGATGCATGTACTATGTTCTGTAAGCTTTTTTCCTTTGTCACATTGATTGATACATTATTGAATGCTGGTGGCGATGCAAATACATAGAGAGGGTCAGAACACGACCCGGTGCTGTATTTCATAAGAACGGCCAATTCTGTGTATCAGTTGCTTCAGATGCCGCGCATATTTTTTCTGATTATTGAAGTAATAATCAAGAAATTCGAGCCGTTCTGGGAAATATTTTTCGACAGTACGTCTCACATTGCGCCGCACCTTGGGATACGGGTTGAGTGTGTCAAACATGATGTACTCGGCGCCTGCTTTTTCTGCGTGGCCAAAAAGACTGTCAATATCTATTTCAGAATCAGTAAGTGCTGGTAGAATTGGCGCGACAAAGACCCATGTCTGAATACCACAATTTGTCAGTTTTTTCAGCGTGGTGAATCTCTGGGCTGCAGGCGGCGAGCCGGGTTCGAATATTTCTTTGATTCTTCTGTTCAGAGAGGTAATCGTGAATCCAACTTCGCAGTCTTTGAGTCGTTGCAGGATATCAAGGTCGCGCAACACGAGGTTTGATTTTGTGAGGATCGACACCTCATGTTTGTACGGTACCAGTTTTTCAAGACAGTGCCGCGTCAATTCGTACTTTTCTTCAATGGGCTGGTACGGATCGCACACTGTGCCAAAAGATATCGTACTGCTCGATTTGAGCCTTCGCACCTGCTGTTCGAGCACTTCTGGCGCATTCGTTTTCACGTCGACAAAATCGCCCCACGGTTCTGTATGCCCGGTAAACCGTTTCATGAATACTGCATAGCAGTACTGGCACTTATGGCCACAGCCAACATAAGGGTTGATGGCGTAATCAATGCCAGGAATACCAGATCGGTTAAGGATAGAACGGCACGAAATTTCGCGTACAACCATGAACTGCTTTATTTCTTTCTGAGCCTCCCGATCTTCATTATTTGTGCGATATTTGCGCGGCTATCAATGACTGGTTCGATGATTGGTTTACTCGCGGAAAGAAGTGTGCTCACACCTGGTCCGTGACCGGCCAAGAGGCAGTCGCCATGTATGACAATACCGATTGTCACTGCACCTTGCCGGAAACTCCGACCATACAGATTATCATGATTCATGAGTGCGACAAAATCGCCAAATTTGAGTTTATCGATGTTATGCTTTTTGATGAATTTCTTGTCAGTGGTCATGATGTCGTAGTCACCACCGCCCATTTGCATTGCTCCGGTGCCAGAACCCATGAGCTCGGCCGGGATTTTCGTCGTTACCGGAACCTGGATTTTCTTACCCCTTGTCTTGATGCGCATTTGCTGAAGAAGATGAGGGTCTAGATTGTAAACGGCAATATCTGGATAGTCGAGCAGTTTGAGTCCTTGTCCAAAACCCCGGATCATGATTTTGTCATCGAGGGCAAGTTTCTGCAAAGCTGCATCCGGGAAGTCTATCATCACGTGCTCGGCACCGCCGTGATGTCCGGTGACAATGCCCTTCTTCCCTTTTGCATCGCCGGCTTTAATTTCTGCCTCATTGCCAATGCACGCGTAGAAAACAAATCCGCGGTTCGGTGCGTCAAAGCGGTTCTTTTCATCGAGTATTGCAGAAACACACGGTTCAATATGGTCGGCTTCCCAACCAAATGCCGGGTCGCCAACTTTGATATTGTGTACAATACCGCCGACACTCGGCAGAAGAAAGGGCTTTCCTTTGGAATCAATTTCATGTGCACGCGGTGCCCACGGATTAGCGACCTTACCCTGTACTGACATCATCACAAGATTCTTCATGTTCGTTCGCAACATCATATCCTCCTTGAGTTTTCATTATACGTTGCTTTACGTGGTCTGTCAACAAAAGCACTGGTTTTGGGGGTCAGACCCGCGCATCACTGGGCTTTAGGCATTCGGCTTGAGACCTTTGACTAAATTAAGGAAGTTCTCGATTCGTGCTGCGCACTCACTCGAACAGTAGATATGTATTCTTCGAGCGAACGCAGTGAGTCGAGAGGGGATAGTGTTTATATCACTCTCATCTCTGCCCTCTCATCTCTCAACTGTCTGTGTAAAGAGCATTGACACGCGCGCAACGCTGGCTATAATCCAGCGAACCCTGGTTTGGATCTTGGAATTTGGAGCTTGGTTCTTCCCGCCCGCAGCGTGGAAGGGCCCGTAGCTCAGTTGGTTAGAGCAGCTGACTCATAATCAGCGGGTCGCAGGTTCGAGTCCTGCCGGGCCCAGTTTGTTGCGATCTTGTTTTTCATATCGCAACAGGATATTATGATTGGGTAACAATGAGGAATGTATGTACCTTTTGTTGAAATCCCAAGCAACAAATCTCAATTTCCAAATAATGACCAATGTCCAAAGTACCTAAAAGCGGAATTGGTTTTGAAATTGTGATTTCGCTATTACTTGAAATTTGGTGCTTGGTTCTTGGAGCTTACTAAAATTATGAAGTGGTCAGTTCATCCAGCACGTGAAAACATTGCAAAAACTGTCGTGAGTCTCTTTTTCATTTTTGCGTTTCTTGTGTACGTATCCATCTTTTTTGGCATGGTGTTTGCGGTCGTCGGATTCATCATACTATTTGTATCACTCCACTCGTACTATTTTCCTACGCAGTATGAGCTAACTGACACCGAGATCATTGTGACAAAATTTTTCGGTACACAACGGCGGATGCTTAACGAATTTCGCATGGTCTATGAAGGAAAGAATGGCATACTGCTCAGCCCATTCAGGCGCAAGACATTTCTCAATCAATTTCGTGGTATCTTCGTGCTTGTGCCTCGCGAGCGGGTGAGAATAGTTGAGTACGTCAGGAAGCGTATTGAAGCAAAACGTGATGAAGCATCTGAGACAATGAAGAGAAATGGGACAGACACGCAGTAGTAACAACCCCGCAATTCTCGCACAGACGTATGTGTCTGATTTTTCTGTACCGCAAGAGATTGCACAGATCGTCGCACGCAGGTATCCACACTACGAGGATGCAAGGGCGTACCTCTTTCCTGACCTCGATCAGCTTAAAGACCCGCAGTTACTTCCTGATATTGCTGTTGCAACACAAATGATCGAAGAGGCACTGTGCAAGAAAGAACCGATATTGATATACACGCACGATGATATTGATGGTTACACGTCTGCGGTTATCATGTGCAAAACATTGAGAGATCTCAGTCGTTCGGATGGACAGTCAGTTTTCGTATATCCCATCGTCCGTGAAAAAGACGGTTACATCATAAACCCTGATGTCCTAGAGGAGTACAAACAAAGGGGGGTCAAGCACGTCATCACGGTTGATTTTGGTATCAGCAGTGAAGAGAATTTTCGCATTGTAAAAGATGCCGGGCTCAATCTTATCGTGTGTGACCATCACGAAACAATCGAAAGGGATTTCCCGGTGCCGGCTGTTGACCCGAAGCGACCAGATTCGCGGTATCCATTCCGGGAATTGGCTGGTGTGGGTGTTAGCTTCAAACTTGCCCAATCCTTGTACCAGAACGTCTTCAAGTTGAGTGCAAAGGAGTTCTACACACTCAAGAAGGATTTTTTTCCGCTCATTATGATCGGGACAATCTCTGACCGGGTTGCGCTACGCGGTGAGAACCGTGCACTGTGCGTTGAGGGGTTACACGTTTTCAATAAAACGGATAACGGCTGGGTGAAGCACTTTCGCCACGGACGTGAATTTTCCTTTGGCGCGATTAGCAGTGCGGTCATTCCGACTCTTGCATCTGCTGCATACGATGATCCTAATCTTGGTGTGCAGTTGCTGATGCATACAGATGAAAAGTTCATCGCCAGTACGATTGCAAGGCTTACCGCGGTTACAAAAGAGCGCAGGCGTGGTGCGGCAGTGCACTATGAGGATGCAATTGCTGCTGCCAAGGTCTATCCCAAGATAGTCATTTCGATAATTCCGTTCTCCAAGCCGCACTATCTAGGGTCGATTGCAGCGCGTCTTCGTGATCAGTACAAACGGACATCGGCAGTAATCGGCATAAAAGAAGACAAGTGCTTTGGTGAGTTTAGGAGTAATAGCATCCATTTGTACAACATGCTTCACAGTTTTCGTGAGTTATTCCTTGATTTTGGCGGTCATCCCAGAGCAGCTGGCTGTACAATGGTAGCAAAGAATCTCGATTGCGTAGTGAAACATGTTGTGGAATATGTCGCAACGCGGAACAATGAGATTGACATATACCGTGTATCGAGGAGACCAGAGGCACAGTTGTCCAGAGCAGAAATAGCTATGCTGAAGATACTTGTTCCGTTTGGTGAGGGGAACCCGTCACCGTTGCTCACTGATGGTGAGCGCATGTACACTGTAGATAATGACCTACGTATCATAGAAAAGGTGAAAAAGAAGACAGTCCCCATTTACTAGTCTCCTTTTCTAACAGTGCACACAGCTGAGTGCCGATAACAACCACAATTGCGGAAGATTAGGTATTGACTTTATAGAAGACATCTATTATAATCGCTAAACTATGGACAGCACAAAGACAATCAGTGTCTCTAAAGAAAAAGTCGATAAACTCGAGCACCTTCTAAGTGAATTTTGTGCGCAAACCCACACTGTATGGTCAATTTTCGTCACCGTTACAGGACAGGTTCTCATTCAGAGAGGCTTTGTCTACTCCTTCGATGTTCTCGCGATCTCCGCCTTGGCGTGCGGTGTATTTAATTCCACGATGGAACTCGCGAGCATCGTAGGTGAGCATACGTTTTATCAATTCTTGCAGGAGGGTAAGCACTTCAGCATATACTATATTGGTGTCAGCAAACAGTTTCTCCTCGTTTCGTTGTTCGACGACCGAACGCTGCCTGGCGTTGTGAAGGTGGCAGGTCAAGAATTCTCTGCGCAGGCAGAGCAAATACTGCGTGGTTAGAGTATGAAGCGCGAAATGAATTTTGAAAATTTCTACGTGTACGAGGGTAATAAAGTAGCGTACCTTGCTGCTCAGAAGATTATCGAATTGCCAGGCGAGCTTTTCAATCCACTGTATATATACAGTGGCACAGGATTAGGCAAGACACATCTCCTATGGGCACTGCGGCATGCACTCAAAGAGAAGCACCCAGTACGTTTTTTTGCAGCGCAAGAATTCGAGAAATATCTTGACGAAACACAATCTGTCGACACGGTACTTCTCGTCGATGATCTCCATACGCTTGATCGTCACTATCATGATGTGCTACTCGGCATTATTGATACACTGCTTACAAGTAACAAACAGATTTGCTTTTCTGGAAATGTTGCTCCTCGTCGGCTGCGAAACATAGACCCGCGTCTTCTGTCACGACTCGAAGGCGGGCTCGTGTGCGACATAGTGCCACCAAAGGAGATGGCACTGGTCGAGATGATCAAGAAAAAGTCCGGTGAAGCAGGTATTATCCTTCCCGATGAAATAGCGCTCGAACTGGCACAGATTTCGACCGGTTCGATCCGCACAATCGAGGGCATGATTAACCGTCTCGTTGCATACTCGTCGCTCGCCAGTGTCACGCTCGACATTGACAGCGTTCGTATGATTCTCAAAGAGTTCTATCCGAAGGGTATATACAGCCCTGTTTCTTCACTACTCGAGGAATTACAAAAGAATGCGAGCGAAGTACTACAAGGCATATCTGCAAAAGTTGATGTGCGTGAGGAATACCGGGAGAAGATCTACGTTTGGGAAATGAAAGGCTTTGACACATCATCGCTACGGTCATTGCTTGATGGTGATATTGCACTGTTGAAGCATGAATATGATAGTTTTATCACGAAGGTGGAAAGACTGATCAAGCTCCAGCGAGAATTTGGAGCGCTCGATACGCATCGGTTTCCCGAAGAGGCGATGAAAATCGAATCAATGTTGTTCTCCCCAGACCGGATTGAAGAGATTGAAGAGCTCATGGCCCTGATAAAACACGGTTCAGTGAAAGAAGCAGATAAGTCCTTTAAGACGTATGTCGTTACTGAGAGCAACAAGAATGTGTTTGATATCTATAAGCAACACGTCCTACCGAACCTCGGTCAGAAATACAATCCGTTCATTATCTACGGAAAAGAGGGTACTGGCAAAACGAGGTTCTTAGAAGCGGTTGAGCGCGATTTCTCATCACAAGGAAAACAAGTTGTGCTCCTCAATCTTGCCGATGTAGATGACATTGTCAAGCTCGATACTGAAGAATATGATGTTTTGCTTCTCGATAATTTTCACAACACATTTCGTGTTGCTCAAGAACTGAGGAAGAAGATATTTGACGCGGTCTTGTCGAATGTACGGACAGGCAAGCCAGTGTTCTACAGTTCCAAGACGTTTCCGAAAGATGTGTCCCTGTCCGAAGATGAGAAGAGTATTTTTGAGTGCGGCATCGAGGCAGAGTTGAAGCCGCCGACCGCTGAGACGGTACAGCGATATATTCAATCGAAAGTCCCGGCATCGCGCGCACAGCGGATCATCAATGAGGGGCTACCTTCGTTTTCTTCATTTCATGACATTGATGCATTCTTAAAATCAGAAAAGAAAGACAGGGAAGAAGAGATAAGTTTTGCGATACCGGATAAAGATTCTGTGATGCGCGCGCAGGAAGGTGACCTCGTTTCTCTCGGTCTGCCTGGCGAGGAAAGGTATGAGGAAAGAGAACCCGTCGCCGATGATATGGGTGAACACAGGGAAAGAGAAGAAGTTATTGCACTTGGGTTGCCTGGTGAAGAATCAATCGAGGCAAAGAAGGCAGATGAGAGAGCAGAAACTGCAGAGAAGGAGACGGAAGCAGAGCGAGAATATGAGTCGGAGAAGGAGAAGATTGATATGCACCGATTCCTGTCCCAGGAAATTCCCGGAGAGATGATTGAGGAGAATTACTGACACATGGACGATGGGTTAGGGTTATGATGCTTGATACGAGATGGAAGATAGAAAAAAGTCAAGATGCTGAAGCAGTTAAGTTCTCCAGCTTCCTAACCTTTACCCTTAGACCATCCTGAGGGTTTAGTGTTTAGAGCTTAGGGTTTCAGGAGCGCAATGGCGATAAAGGGTTCGTTAACAGAAGCAGCACTATCTGATGTCATTCAGCTTCTCGCATATTCTGGCAAGTCTGGTTGTTTGTCAGTTACTGATGCACAGAATTTCGGCAACATTTTCATCAAAAATGGCAAAATAGTGTATGCGACGATCATTAATAAAGAACAGCGGCTCGGTGACATTCTGATTCAGAAGAGAATTATTGATCAATCGGCACTTGAACAGGCGTTGCTCAGACAGAAAACAGAAAAGAAGAAGAGAATTGGTGAAATTCTCATTGAGATGGGTATGCTTGACGAGGACGTACTCGAGAAAGAACTCAAGAGCCAGATCGAACAAGTCATCTTCACCATGCTCACGTGGGAAAGTGGGTTTTTCAATTTCGAGGCGGACCTTTTGCCGTCACAGGAGGAGTATACTGTTAAGCTTTCCGCACAAGAACTGCTACTCGAAGGAGCACGTCGAATTGATGAATGGAAAAAGATCGAGAACAAGGTTCCTCCGTTTGAGACCGTGCTTGTGAGAAAGGGCAACGTCGGTGACATATCATTGACCGAGGAGGAGAAAAAAGTCCTTGATCTCATTGATGGCTCAAGGAATATTGATGATGTTGTTAAGCTTTCTGATTACGATTTCTTTGTCACCAACCGAGCGATTTATGGACTGATGTCCGCCGGGTTGCTGGAAAAACCTGAACAGCTGCCTGCGCCGAAGACACCGACGGGCGATATCTTCGAGTACAAAAATCTCGGATTTGCTTTCTACAAAACAGAGATGTACGATGAGGCGGAGCGTGAGTATAATAAAGCGCTCGCGATCAAAGCCGAAGATGCGGAAGCACTCTTCTACCTGGGACTCATTGCCGTGGCTCGCCGCAACTACACAGCTGCCCGTGAGCATCTGAGAAAATCGGCACAGTACGAACAACGTGCATCAGTGTTCCTGAACCTCGGGTACGTGTGCATGAAGCTTAAATCCTATGATGAGGCGATTGAACATTTACGTGCTGCACAGAAACTCGCGTCTGACAATACAAAGGTGCGATGCACCCTCGGAATGGTGTACTACAAAAAGGGTATACTGGATGAAGCTGCCAGTATGTTTGAGGATGTAGTCAAGGACTCACCTGAAGCGATGACACCCTACATGTATCTTCCATATATCTATGTGCAACAGGGTGATGCTGAGCGTGCCGCAGAAGTCCTTGCGCGCGCCATTGATAAATTCCCTCGCTATTCGCCCTTCAAGAACAATCTTGCGGTGTTGTATCAGAAACTTGATAGACCGGAGGAAGCAGAGAAGCTGTATCGGCAGGCGGTTGAGACAGACCCCCGTGATAAGACAATAGTGCAGAATCTTGCTGATTTCTACTATGATGCGGCAATTCTCGGGGCGGCAAAAGAGTTGTATGAGAAAATCCCTGAGGACGAGCGTGATTGGCATGTTTTTTTCAATCTTGGTACCATATACCTACGCCAGGGAAATTCTGAAAAAGCGCTCGATCTTTGGAATAGAGCAAAAGCGCTGAATCCTTCAGAAGAAACTATTACACACAATATCGAAGTACTCAGAAAATCGGGTGGAGAATAGTTTCTACGATCTCATTCAGTATATAGAAGCGAAAACTGCATTTAGGTGTCAATCGTACAAAGAAAAACCGCTCAAGCGACGTTTCCGCGTCCGTATGCGCGCACTTGGGTTGACGGATTTCTCAGCGTACCTGGAGTATCTTAAACGCGAGCCACAGGAGGTTAAACGGTTACTGAACATCCTAACGATTAACCTTTCGTTTTTCTTCAGGAATCCCGAAACATTTGCCTTCTTAGAGCAGCATCAATTTGTCGAGTTCAAAAAGGAAAAAGGCGCACTCGTTTTCTGGAGTGCTGGTTGTGCAAATGGCGAAGAGCCGTATTCTCTGGCAATACTTGCCGCGGAAACTTCATTGCTCGAACGGGTGACTGTGTACGGAACAGATATAGATGAGCATACAGTCACCCACGCGCGTGCGGGTATGTATCCTCCCTCAACTTTTCAGTATACACCAAACAGTATTGTAGAAAAGTACTTTACGAAAAGAGATGAGGGTTATCGAATCAATGACGACATCCGTGCGCGTGTTCGATTTTTGCATCTTGATTTATTCGAAAAGGCGTCATTCGGACGGTGCGATCTCATTATGTGCCGTAATGTATTCATCTACCTAAATCGCAGTGCACAGTCGAAAGCCATAAGAAACTTCTCCGAGCGGCTAAAACCACATGGCTATCTTGTGATCGGTAAAGTCGAGCTTCTCATTGGCATTCCGGAATTGAAGGTATTTGAGGTCGTGAGTCGCACAGAGCATATCTACAGGAAACTGAGCGGGTGAGCAAGGCGAAGGAAGAGCGTGTCGCAATTGGTGAAATCAAAGTGGAAAGCAGTGCTGCTGTTCTTGCAGCGTATGGCGTTGGTTCGTGTGTTGTGGTCGTGCTCCACGATATGGAGCACCACATTGGTGGACTCGCGCACTGTTTGCTCCCGGATGATGACACAGACAGCCTTAAGACGCCGAGGGGTGCAGTAACAACCACGGTCAACAAGATGGTGGCTATGGGTGCGCAAAGAGGACATATCACAGCAAAGATCATTGGTGGCTCAAAAATGTTTGAGGAATTTGAACGACATGCAATTGGATATCGGAATGTTGTCCAGGCACGCGCGGTGCTCGCAAAGCTCAACATTCCGATTGTCGCAGAAGAAGTGTTTGGGAACTGGGGAAGATCGATTTTTTTTGATATCCAGAGCGGTGAAGTGAGAGTGACATCGTTCCAACACGGTGAGAAAAAGCTGTAGTACGTATGTCAATATGATTAAGAAAAAAGTGCTTATTGTTGAAGACTCGATCCTCATGCAGCGTGTGCTCGATGATATCATCGGCTCATCATCGCAATTCACGGTTTGTGGCTTTGCCCGTGATACAGTTGAGGGGTGGGCTCAGTTCAACAAATCGAAGCCTGACATTGTTACGCTCGATTACGAATTGCCGAAAGAGAACGGGCTCGTCCTCCTTGAAAAGATCATGAAGGCACGGCCCGTACCGGTCGTGATGGTCTCGGCACATACGAAAGAAGGTGCGGCACTAACAATGCGTTCACTCGAAATGGGTGCGGTTGATTTTTTCACGAAACCAAAGGGTCCGATTTCGCTTGATATTGTTCACTATCGCGACGAGCTTCTCGGGAAGCTACGTGTTGCTGCGCAGGCGAAATTACCTCAAGAGAGAGAGAAGAAGAGTATCCGGGCACCAGCTCTTTACCGTGCAGTGTACGTTGGGATCGCCGCTTCTACCGGTGGTGTCAAAGCGCTCAATTACCTCGTACCATCACTCCCGGCACAGTGTGGTTTGCGAATACTGGTTGTTCAACACATGCCTCCGTATTTTACAGCGAGTCTTGCCCAACACCTCAATGAGCGCTCGAGCATGGTGGTCAAAGAAGCACAAGATCATGATACGATTTTTGATGGCGAAGTGCTCATTGCGCCGGGCGGTTTTCAGACGCGCATTGATGAAACGGGCTCGCGCGTTCTTGTTAGCGATGAGCCACCAGTGCACGGTGTGAAACCATCGGCAGATGTCCTCTTCGATTCAATGGCATCAGCATACCGCAGGAAAGCAGTTGCCGTTGTCCTCACCGGCATGGGACGTGACGCATCAGTCGGTATTACAAAAATCAAAGAGGGGAAGGGTATGGTCGTCGTACAAGACCCTGCTGATGCACTGATCGCCGGGATGCCACAAGCAGCGATAAATACCGGTGTTGCTGACCATGTTGTGCCACTTGTTGCAATACCAGATCTACTCGTTTCGATGGCTGGTGGGTGACTTATGCAGAAGGT
>Ga0111198_1066_pt1 | contig 11621 bp, 10 predicted proteins | sample DeeMarSWOR324_28_FD_80370 | JGI IMG/M metagenome (GOLD analysis project Ga0111198, IMG submission 80370) | candidate division WOR_3 bacterium SM23_60
AACACTCAAACAGCTCACCGACTCTGCTGCGCTCCGCATGACCAGCAAGAATATCGCATTCACGACCGACTCCTATGTGATCGATCCGATCTTTTTCCCTGGTGGCGACATCGGTTCACTCGCGATATATGGAACAGTAAATGACCTTGCGATGCAAGGGGCAGTCCCACAATACATTTCTCTGTCGCTCATCATCGAAGAGGGCCTGTCACTACGAAACCTCGAGAGAGTGCTTAAATCGGCAGCACAGGCAGCACAGAGAGCCCGTGTTGAAGTTGTGTGCGGCGATACCAAGGTGGTCGAGAAGGGCAAAGCAGACAAACTCTTTATCACTACCTCGGGCGTCGGTATTATCAAAATGCACCTGGGAAAAGACCGCGTGCGAGAAGGTGATGTAGTCATTGTTAGCGGCACGATTGGTGATCATGGCATCGCCGTGATGAATGAACGGCTTGGATTAGGCCTCAAATCAGACATTAAGAGCGACACCGCGCCATTGAACCTACTGACCAATACGTTGCTATCCTACAAATCATCAATTCACTTCATGCGTGATCCCACCCGCGGCGGCATTGCATCAGTTCTTAACGAGGTCTGTGATGGCTTACGATTTGGCATTATCCTCGATGAAACAAAACTACCAATCAAAAGAGAGGTCATTGGTGCAACGGAGATTCTTGGCATTGATCCGCTCTACATCGCCAATGAAGGTAAACTTGTGGCAATCGTGGAGAGAAAAATCGCTGCCCGCGTTGTAAGAAAAATGAAAACACATGCGCTTGGCCGACGTGCCGCAATTATCGGCGATGTTGTCCGAGAGCCACGCGGTGTCTGGCTCAGAACAAAGATCGGCGGAGTACACCCCCTGCTCCAGCTCGAAGCAGAGGGTCTTCCCCGTATTTGCTAGAAAGTACTACGCACATACAAGACACACGGGGAGCAGTACACCTGCACTCAATCTAACAGAGTAGCGCGACACCTTGACTTCACTCAACGCGCGGTTATAATCACCCACACTATGCACGTACAAACATACTACGACGAGATGTTCATGCGGCATGCCCTGTCCCTCGCCACAAAAGGGTGGGGAAAAACGAGTATCAATCCTCTCGTTGGCGCGATAATAGCAAAAAACAACCGAGTTATTGGTCGCGGCTTTCATCGCAAACATGGCGAGGCGCACGCTGAAGTGTGCGCGCTGCTCGAGGCTGGAGACCGTGCAGAAAACGCAACCCTGTATGTCAACCTAGAACCGTGCTGCACGACCGGACTGACACCACCGTGCGTGCAAGCAATTGCGAGGGCACGTATACAGAGGGTGGTCGTGAGTATGACTGACCCAAACCCGGATGTTAATGGCAAAGGGATTGAATACCTTAAGCAGCACAATATTGCCATAACGATCGGCGTACTCGCAGAACCAGCTCAGGAATTGAACAAATGGTATGCGAAATTCATCATCGCGAGAAACCCGTACATCATCCTCAAGATCGCGGCGTCCAGCAATCAGAGGATTTCTGGGTTCAGAGGGAAATACATTACGTCCGAACCATCGCGCCGGTTCGTGCATTCACTACGTAGCCGCGTCAGTGCAGTCCTCGTCGGTATACATACAGTGCTCACGGATAACTGCCATCTGACTGACCGGCTCGTTGGCCGGCACAGTCCGGCACGTGTCGTCATTGATCCTCACCTGCGTATACCGATTAATTCACATTTCATGGAGCCAAACAGCAGACGTATAGTCATCACGAGTAGCACAAATGATGCCAGCAAAATCGAACAACTCATTGCCCGAGGAGTTGAAATCATAATCCTCGAAGGTGACCACTACACGATCGACGCGATCATTGGGAAACTACGTATGCTGAGAATCAGCTCCATTATGGTTGAAGGTGGAGCACGAGTCTTCACTGATTTCTACGCGGACAGACAGTACGATGAAATCTATCTCTTTGTCGCACCAGAAAAGGTCAGTGACGGCGTTAGACTGGATGACCGCATCTGGCAGGAAGCGACGGCCCAGGAACACAAACCAGTAACGGTCGGAAACGACCAGCTCTATCATGTTTACCGGAATAATTGAAGAAAAAGCACGCATTCACAAAATTACCCAGGGAGCAATCTGGCGCATTGCAATCTCGTCACACCTTGAAACAAAAACAGGGGATAGTATGGCAGTTCAGGGTGTCTGTCTTACGGTGACCGATGTCGACAAGAACGGCTTCACCGTCGAAGCGGTGCGGCAGACAAAACGAGTAACAACAATACCTGACTGGCGTGCTGGTAACTATGTGAATTGTGAACGCGCGTTAAAGGCGGACGACCGGATTGGTGGCCACCTGCTCCTCGGACATGTCGATGAAGTTGGTAAGATGATCCGTAAGCAAGAAAATACGTACTATTTCCAGACCAGCCGTCAGAATACCCGCTACCTCATTGACCGAGGTTCGATCGGTATCAACGGTGTCAGTTTAACAATCAATACTATATCCGGCAATCTATTTTCTGTCTCTCTGATCCCCTACACACTGAAAACGACCACGTTCAGTGATCTCAAACCAGGAGCATTCGTCAATATCGAGTATGACTATCTGGTTAAAATATTGACGGCCCGGCGCTGACTATCGACATTAATGAAAACGTCGAGAATCGTGCGGTCAGTCTGATTGTAGAAACGCCACGTCCGCGCCCTGTCGCGTATCATGCTGGTAACATAATCTGCAGCGGCGCCGGATGGTGTATAGGAACGTACGTCGTTGATAACGTAGCGATTATTACGCAGTACTTCTCCATAGATTGATACCGCAACAGTATCGGCAATCACGGGCAACCGCAATACACATGAGTCAAGCGGCGCATCCGGGTACAGTGCTAACCGCCTCACATATTGTGTCGTGTCTGCCTGTCTTGCCGTAATGGTTATTGGTTCCAGCTCGTACGCACCAGCGTCTGAAAAATCGCCAGGGATGTTGGTAATTTTCAAGTATTCAACGTTCTTCCCAATGAGAGTTTCAGGCAGCATAAAGCATATATGAAAATACTGAACAAAAGGACTGTCACCTCTGTAGCACGTAAAATGAAATCTGCCCCGCGCATCGGTTTTTGCCATCCACACTCGATCAGCATATTCGAGCGTCGTGACAATGTACCGATTAACAAAAAAGTCAACGCGCGATAACGGTTTACCATTGACAATAATCGATCCGGTCACACTGATTTCAGCGTTGTCGTTGCTGTAGCGTTCACGCAGCTGATCGAGCAAATCCGCAATAAGTAATGAATGTCTATACCTGTTGCTGTTGATTATGTTTTGCAGTGTATTATACATAACTGTGTCACGTGGGCCGTTTGTGAGAATGCTCAGCATACGTGTTAGTCTGTAGTAACTCAATCCTTCGATTATTGCCATCTTCTTGAACTGCTCGGCGTGGGCAAGAAGTGTATCGCGTACGGCAAAATTACCAAACGGATACATTGTTCTGACAGCACCTGAGACAAGCCTCACCCGCCGAGCTTCAAAGGACAACATCTGCTTGCCCCTAAACGTTGTGAGATAAATCGTATTGATACCTTGTGAATAATCAAATTGTCTGTAGCGCATGTAGTCGGTCCGTAAGATAGTCAGAAAAAGCATCACCATAACTGTCACACTGAAAGGAATAAAGGTTCTTCTAAAGAAACTCTGGCGTTTGACGCGAGTAAGAAAATAGGCATCGAGCGTGGCCGTACATAGAATGCCAAAGACAATGAAGAGAAGCATCCCGAATGCCGGCGTGTGGGTAATGATCCGGTTTATGACTGATATACGGTAGTTGAGCGTGCTAAGAAATGGCTGGCTATTGAGGAGCGGCAGAAGGTCAGCAAGGGTGATCAAGAAAATCGTCACCATGGCAATGTTAATCGTCCAGATGACCGCAGTCGAAAAACGCTGTTTAAAATAGAAGAAGTTCGAACCCAAGATCACAATAAAGAGGCCAACAAAAGGCAGGAGACGCATGTGCAGCGATTGAATCGTGAAATTGTAGCGCAGAAGTGAGAAGTACTGAATGCCGAACGGCACAAAGGGAATGGCAACAACCGCCATGCATATGACGGTCTCAGCGAACGTGCTGGCAAAGGCATCACGCTGAATAACCACGCTTTTGATAAAGACGTAGAGCCAGATCGTGATATAGAAAACGACGAAAAGAATCCGTGAGTCGACATGGCGCAGCAATGTCACCGGGTAGAACAGTATCCACGCCGCATAGGTGTAGACGACCTCATGAGTAAAAATCTTGCCGAGTGAGAGGCTCAGTGTAAGACAGCCAATAATCGTACCGAAGATGACGGTGAGCACTACTGAACGGCTACTCTTCATGAAATTACGTGCCCTCAAGATAGTAGGCGCGAAACGGTACACCTGTTTCACGGGCGCCACGCGCGGCTATTTTCTCCACATCACGCGGTGGCACGCGTCTGATCTTCGCATTCGGTACTGGCCGGTCTAATGAGTATATCTGTACCTCCCGTGGCTTGATACGAGCGACCACGCCATAGTAGGAAGTAAGCTCCTGCGCGTCAGCATTCGCAGGCTCACCATACATCACAACGGTCTGCAGGTAAATGTTCTCAAGCGTGGACAGGCTCTGCACGATGTCACTGAACTGCACTTCGGGGCATGGCCGATTCGTCTTGCTGAACATAGCGGCATTGCCCGCGTCGAGTTTAAAAACCGGCAGGTCAATGAAGCGGAGTGCTCTTTTGACATTTTCTCGATGCGCTGCCGAGGAGTTTGATAGAAGCGCAATCTTAAGTGCTGGCTGCTTCTTATCCCGCAGAGCCGCGATGCGCCGAACAATGGTTTCGAAATCCGGATAGAGCGTTGGCTCACCATTGCCAGAAAAGGTAAGATAGTCGAACTTCACGTCAGATGCCAGCGCACCTTCAACTGCTGCAACAACGTCTGTAGGGGTCGGCAGGTCTTGCGCGCACTTTGCGAGGTCGTCGGTTAGTACATCCGTGTTGCCGTAGTGGCAGTAGACACAGTTGAAAGAACACGCTTTGTATGTCGTCGGCATAAGGTTAATCCCGAGTGACCGCCCGAGCCGCCGGCTGTCGATAGGACCATACAGTATGCCTTTCTGCAGGGGTAGAATATTCATATCGCCTTCTCCCATAGCCACCACAATTGAATCAATTTTGTATTACTGCAGACGAACAAACATCCTGCAGGTGAATGGTGAATGGGAAATCGTGAAAGAAACATTATTCGATTTTCTTGATGAAGTTAACAAGCTGAGGCAGCATCTCTGCAAGCATTGCCTTGATTTCCATGAATTTGCCGTGAGTGATTATATTGCGTTTTCTAGCTTTCCACCACCACAGCTCAGTTTCTTTTGCAGATGAAAGTGCGTATCTAAAGAATTTACGTTTGTCGCCAGGCAAGATGCGGTAATATCCCTCAATCATGTTCACCGAAATTCCATCTGCAGAATCAACCAGCTGTTTTCCTAGGGTCCATCGCTCAAACGCATCCCAGAGTTGAACCACGGCCCAGATTGCTTCCCCAATATCAACTGCTAGCCTGTAAATCCTCAAATTGCTAAGGTCTTTCACAAGGAACAGCCCCTCCAATCAATTCCCTATTCACAATTCACTATCAATTATATATAATTCCCCCGTCCTGTCCACTCTTGACTTTTTCCATAAACTGTACATAATTAAGCGAGAAAGGAGCATTGAACATGGGTCTCGAAAAAGACAAGAAAAAGGAAATTATACAGGGTTTCCAAATGCATGAGAAAGACACTGGCTCACCTGAAGTACAGGTCGCAATACTCACTGAACGCATCAAAATCCTTACGGAACATCTCAAGCAGTTTCCGAAGGATAAGCATTCACGCCAAGGGCTCATCAAAATGGTGAATGACCGCCGGCGTCATTTGAACTATCTGATGAGAAAGGACAGAACGCGATACCTTAAGGTTGTCGACTCCCTGAATTTGAGGGGTTGATTTGTATTCATCTGAGTTAGATCTCGCAGGAAAAAAATTACGGATCGAAACAGGCCGTGTCGCCCGGCAGGCTGCCGGTGAGTGCGTTGTCTCCTATGGCGATACAGTACTTTTGGTCTGCGTCACCTTTAAACAAGATGTTGACGAAAATGTCGACTTCCTCCCGCTCACCGTTGACTACCGCGAACTTTCATTTGCCGCCGGCAAAATCCCAGGCGGCTTCTTCAAGAGAGAAGGACGGCCCTCCGAGAATGAAATACTGACGTCCCGGCTCATTGACCGTCCGCTTCGAACGCTGTTCCCCGAGAATTTCAGAAACCAGGTTCAAATAATAGCGCATCTGCTGTCGTCGGATGTAGAACATGAAGCCGATATCCTCGGCTTGATCGGTGCAACTACCGCACTACTCATCTCAGAAATCCCTTTTACCATACCCATCGCTGCGGTCAAGGTCGGCCTCAAAGATGGTCAGTACATACTCAATCCGACCATCAACCAGCTCGAATCGAGCAAGCTCGACCTCGTCATTGTTGGCACAAAAGAATCAGTGGTCATGATCGAAGGCGACGCACAGGAGGTTTCTGAACAAGAACTGGTCAATGCGATTACGTTTGCGCAGCCCGCGATTGCACGACTCATCGCCATGGAAGAAGAAATCCGTGATAAGGTCGGTCAGGAGAAAATCGATGTTAATGAGCCATTCGTCGATGATACGCTGTACCAACACATCAAAGATAACCTCGGCGATGATATTGATCAAATTCCGCTCTTCAAGGAGAAAAAAGCACGTGAACAGGCGATCTATGAACTGATAAAAACAACCGCCGAAAAAATGCAGGATACGTGCGAGGAACCCGAAAAAAAGGTTCGTTGGGTTGTCGACGACATTCTCCGCACCCAGTTGCGGACCCTCGTGTTGCAGAAGAAAAAGCGCATCGATGGTCGCTCACTCACTGAAGTGAGACCGGTGTTGTGCGAAATTGGCGTTTTGCCGAGAACCCATGGTTCAGCACTTTTCACGCGCGGACAGACACAGAGCCTCGCGGTCACAACACTCGGTTCTGCGAGCGACGAACAAAGAATAGATGCTATCTATGGTGAAGAATCGAAATCATTCATGCTGCACTACAACTTTCCTCCCTTCTCGGTTGGTGACGTCAAACCACTACGTGGCCCGGGACGCCGCGAGATCGGACACGGCGCGCTCGCCGAACGGGCAATCGTCTCTGTCTTGCCGACTGAGGAGGCATTTCCATACACCATACGTGTCGTCTCAAACATACTTGAATCGAACGGTAGTTCGTCCATGGCAACGGTGTGCGGTTCATCACTCGCACTGATGGATGCGGGTGTACCCATTAAGACGGCGGTCGCGGGCATATCAATTGGATTGGTTAAAGAAGGCGACCAGTACGAGCTGCTCACTGACATTATTGGTGATGAAGACCACTACGGTGACATGGATTTCAAGGTCGCAGGTACGGCAAACGGCATTACCGCGATACAACTCGATTTGAAGACGCGGGGAATTGATGTTGGTATACTGAGCAAGGCGCTCGACCACGCGAAACAAGCACGCAGTCAGATTCTGAGTCTCATGAACGCCACCATACAGAAACCCCGCGAAGAAATTTCAAAATACGCACCAAAAAATATCGTCTTTTCGATCCCGAAAGAAAAAATCGGTGAAGTCATCGGACCGGGGGGTAAGACAATCCGCAAAATCATCGCTGACCTTGATGTGACCATTGACATTGATGATGACGGCAAGGTAACAATCTCGGGCGTCGACTCCCACAATGTCGACAAGGCACAGAATATCGTTCAGACCATTGTGCAGGAAGCAGAGGTTGGCAAGACGTATATCGGCAAGGTGAAGCGAATCACCAAATTCGGTGCATTTGTGGAAATCCTGCCTGGGAAGGAGGGCTTGGTTCATATCTCGAAACTTTCACGACGTCGTGTAAGAAAGGTTGAAGATGTTGTCAAAATTGGCGATGAGATAACGGTGAAAGTTTCTGAGATTGACAACCAAGGGAGGATTAATCTCATCCGTAAAGAATAGATTACTACACAAAAAAATTTCGTCCGGCATCCATCTCGTCGCTGAAAAAATACCGAAGTTCTTCTCCTTTTCACTCGGCCTTTTTATCAATCACGGTTCGCGGGACGAGAATCCTGAAGACAATGGTATTACACACCTCCTCGAACACATGCTTTTCAAGGGCACTTCTCAAAAATCATCACTCGATATTGTGAAACTGATTGAAGGTCTGGGCGGCTCATTCGATGCCTACACAACCAAAGAAAATCTCATCATATCAACGAAATTCTTGTCCGAACACATGACGCGCGTCTTTCAACTCATTATTGAGCTTCTCGTGGAATCAAAGATTGCAGATAGTGAACTGAAAAAGGAAAAATCTGTCATCCTTGAAGAAATCAAATCGAGCAACGATGATCCAGGAGACCACATTTTCGACCTCATTTTCCAGGCACTCTTTCCCCACCATACCATGGGACTGCCCATTGCTGGAACCAAACAATCGGTGAGAAGATTCGACGCTGCACGCACAAAGACGCACTATCGCAGACTCCTCAAGAGCGATATGGTCCTTGCTATCAGTGGCAATTTTGATGAACAGAACCTACTTGCGCTATCACAAAAAGCGTTTGGCGAGCACACTGCCCACGCCGTGGAACGCACTAAGCCACCACATCACGCACAGCGCTACATTGTCGAGAAGAAAAGCGAAATCTCGCAAGTTCACGTTGTCTTTGGCGTCCCTGGTGTCGCGTACACATCATCACTACGGTATCCCTTCTCAATCATCAATACGGCGTTTGGCGGTGGCATGTCATCGCGGCTCTTCCAGGGACTGCGCGAGCAAGAGGGTCTCGTCTACAACGTGCAGTCTTTTATCGATCTGTACAGTGACTGCGGTGTTTCCGGATTTTACTTTATCTGTGACAAACGGAATGTGCCAAAAGTTGCGAGACAACTGAGGCGCATATTTAACGACATTAGCAAGAAGGGCTTTGACAAGGATGAAATAGAACTCGCCAAGACATACCTGTCGGGTAATCTGCTCCTGAGTCTGGAAAGTTCAACAAATCGAATGCTCCGTCTCGGTCGCGAAATGACATACTTAGGAGAAAACGTGCCCATTGAATCAATGATCAACACCATTCGAGGAATTTCCACTGAACAGGTAAATGCCTTAATCCCTGACTACCTCGACCCAACTGCGTTCACCATTGCTGCAATCGGCCCGGTCACAGAAAAATACATACGGGAAACGTTTACCTTCGAATGACGAGGCAATTGGCGGCACTGCACGGCAATTCAGGGTACTATACGGCAGATCAAGGCTCAGCAAGGCTTTGCAAGGCAATGCATGGCAACTGAAGGTAATCCAAGGCAATCCCGACAGCGCTCCGCGCAACGGGATGCTGATTCTTGCTACGAAATCACAGACTTGGGCAAGAATCGCAAAGGCAAAGGGCAAAAGTACATCGCAAATGGTAAATTGTGAATCGTACATGGTATTCGTAGGGTTAACCAATAGCTATTGGCAATTAGCCAGGAAATGTATAACATTTCATTTGAGATTGCCACGCCTTGCAAGCAAGGCTCGCAATGACTGAGAAAGCATTGGCGTCAGGTCTAATCTTTGTGATTTGAAATTTCCTTGGCGCTTGGTGCTTGCCCTGTTAGAAACCGTAATTGCGGCCTATGACGCGCATCATAATAATCATTTCGAAAGTCTGATCTATCTATCCAATTGTTTTCTAATGGGGCTTGAGATTTGGGCCTTACGCTGCACAGCAGCGGTATTTGCATTAATTCGCGTCTATGAAGATTAAGGTCAAACCCGATGATTTCGTCGTCAAAGAACTGGTTGATATACCGCTCACCACGGACGGTCCATACACCGTGCTCAAGCTCACGAAGTGGGCATGGAACACCCTCGATGTCATAGATTTCCTCTCCCGTAAACTGCGTGTATCACCAAGACTATTCTCACGGGCTGGTCTCAAGGATCGCTATGCACACGCAACACAGTTCCTTTCCTTTAAGGGAGAATTTACACAGACCATTAGAGAGAAGAACTTCACCGTAACACCAGTTGGCCGGTCAGTGCAACCAGTATCATTTCGTTCCATGAAAGGCAACGCGTTTTCTGTTACCCTGAGACAACTCAGCAGTCCTGAGATAAACAGAATACAGAAAAATTACCAGTCTGTCCGTGACTATGGTTTCCCAAACTACTTCGATGAACAGCGATTCGGTTCAGCAAAACATGGACACGGTTTCTTCGCAAAAAGGTTGATGCTCGGCCACTACACCGGAGCACTGCAACTCGTTCTTGCAACGCCATTCAAGGAGGACTCACAACAAGAAAAACGATTCAAACAGTTCTGCCAAGAACACTGGGGACAGTGGCCAGAGTGCTTGCGGCGTGCGCCTCCACCGTACAAACGTATAGTGCGCGTACTTGCCAGTAATGGACGTAACCTGAAAGGTGCGATCAAAGCAATCAACCGGGAGGTGCTCAACCTCTACATCCTCGCCTACCAGTCGTTCATCTTCAACCAAACACTGAAAAAGTACATTGCACAATGTGGTATAGACACAGTCACAATACCCTATATCGTAGGATCCTTCAGGTTCTATCAGAAGCTTACCACCACCGCCATGAGGTGCCAGTATGCCATACCCATGATTAGCGAAAAAACGTCATTGCGTGGTGAGGTCGGTAGTATCATACAATCAATTCTCGATGAAGAAGGTATCACCATACGAGATTTCTCTCTCCGCGCGATGCGTTTTAGAGGTGTGCGCTTTAAGCGTTTCGAACGCAACGCAATTGTGTTCCCACAGCGGTTCACGTGTGGCGCGCCAATCACTGATGAGCTCTATCCGAATAAGAGAAAAATGCAAATAACATTCACCCTCCCCCCGGGCTCGTATGCCACACTCCTTGTTAAGAGATTAATGGTCAAACGTATTGTGCACTGATTCGCCGGGTATCTTGACAACTCACTGACTGCTATTATAATTTAGTACACAAAACTATGAAGGTACGAAAGCATGAACTGCAATATAGGCCAGAGCTGAAGCAATATCTGCTGCCTACGCTCGTCTACTATCTGAAGTTGATCGAGCTCCCGAACCTTGAGCTAGAAACGTACATCAGTCACGAGCTCGAAACAAATCCGCTCCTTGAAGAACAATCGTCCGAAACATCCGAAGAATCCAGTAGTGAAGAAGGAGAGAATGAATCATCAGAAGAAGAAACAGATGATTTCTCCGACCTCAATCTTGAGCTCTTTTCCGAGGAGTCCAATGTAGAATACGGCAGAAAAGAACTCGAGTTTGATCCGTTCGACAATATCCCGGCACAGGGAGAGAATCTACACGACATACTTATGCGGCAGGCGCGGGACGCATTTGACGGTAAGGACTTAGAGTTGGCTGAATACATTATCTTGAACATCGAAGATGATGGTTTTCTTGCGCTTTCACCCGAAGAAATCGCAGGTGCTGGCTACGACCTGAGCGAGGTCACGAGAATCATCAAGAAGATACAGTGCTTTGATCCAATGGGGTGCGCATGG
>Ga0111198_1076_pt1 | contig 11248 bp, 15 predicted proteins | sample DeeMarSWOR324_28_FD_80370 | JGI IMG/M metagenome (GOLD analysis project Ga0111198, IMG submission 80370) | candidate division WOR_3 bacterium SM23_60
CCCCTCGACTGCTAAGTAGCTCAAGGGTCACGTCTTGACCATTTATACATTAAGGTATTTCAGTTCGATAGCGCTGATCAGCAGTAGCCACACACGATATTGGCACGCGCCGAGCAACACACATTCTGCTCGAGGTCATTGCGAGCGAAGCGCGGCAATCTCATGAATGTTGAGTGCGTGCCCTCGTGGGATTAGCAAATCTCATCGGGGTTGAGATTCGACCCCAACAACGAGACAATGACAACTAATTGCACAAGTCGTGACGAGTGAGAATTTACCGCGTACCCAAGATGGGTTTTGCTTCTCGACTCGCTATCGCTCGCTCGAAGAGTAATTGGAAGAACGGCTTCCTGGTCAGCAAGAGAAAAGCATTGCAGTCAAGGAGACACCCTCCGCTTAATCTCCTCCCCTCCTCTCACTGACATTCGAGACTTTCAGCAAGGGAGGGGGATCTATGAGATTGCCACAGCTGGCATTGCCAGCTTCGCAATGACGAAGGTAGGTTCTCGACTTCGCTCGCCTGTCCCGAACATAGTGAGGGGAACAGCAGTTGAAGAGGTTCTCGCTGTTTCGACAGACTCATCTCGATACACTCGATACTGTGCAGGGCAGGCATTCTGCATTCATTTGCTTCTCGACTCGCTATCGCTCGCTCGAAGAACAATGTACATTCTGCTGCACCACTCTCCTCTCCCTGTGTGGGAGAGGAGATATCTGGAAATGCGAGATTGCCGCGGGACTACGTCCCTCGCAATGACTTTTTTTTCAACAGGTCTTTGCCAATTGTATAGGCAGTTTTTTGTAATAATTGAGGAGTATTTTTAATTGCGCGTGGCAGGGATGTGCCGGATTTTACAAGGCTATACGAACCAATGACACCAAATTTATCAAAAATGCGGGTGTCCTTTGCGATGCTACCAGCAACGAGAATGACTGGCTTTTTGTATTCGCGGGCAATGGCAACAACATTGCCGACAACTTTACCAGAGAAGCTCTGGTGGTCAACTCTCCCCTCCCCAGCGCGCCAGCACCAGAAATTGCATCAACATCAATTCCGTATTGATTCTCGATGACCCTCTTGAAATTCTCTAGTGCCCGGTTGATGTCTGACATCATCGAGGGTGTTGCACCCTTTTGCCGCGCGTAGACAATGGCTCCCTGTTTTCCGGTCAGCGTGTTCATGACGTCAGCGGCAATAGTGATTCTGGCAGTACTGATATCGGACAGACACGCTGAGTCGTCGATCGTCATAAGATCAATGAGTCCGCGACAATTGTGGTCGATTTCATTGTCCTCTCGATCAAAAAACCGGATGCCCAATACCGAGAGTGCACCAATACCACAATCAATCGTCGCACTATCACCAACACCAAGGATAATGTCTCTGGCGCCACGTTGTAGTGCATCTGCAATCAGTTCACCGACACCACGTGTTGTTGTGACACAAGGATTTCGCTCTTGCGGTGGCGTGAGCGCCAATCCAGCTGCCTGAGCAAGTTCAATGACTGCCAGATGCTTCTGCGGTACCCATCCGTAGGCTGCGTTGATCGCGTTACCGGACGGACCAGTAACGCGACCGGTCACGTACTCGCCTTTGTACGCCGCGGTCAACACGGCGACTGTTCCTGAACCACCATCAGCAAGGGGCAACTCCCTCACTGTATACTTTTTGGATGCTTTTCTGAGTCCGATACTGATGTTTGCGGCAACCTCTTTAGAATCGAGTGAGCCCTTGTAGCTGCCCGGCGCAACAAGCACCTTAAGCACTCTACCCATCACCGTAATCAGCTCTTTCTATCACTGTAATCTAAGGTCCTTTTAGGACCTTGGGGCTAACAATATGTGCAGGTGCCTTACCATGTACGAGCACGGCAATAACATCGTGTGCGACCATAAGCGCCATCTGCGTTCGCGTTTGCACAGACGCCGAACCAATGTGCGGAGCAAGCACGACATTTGTCATGGTTTTGAGTTGTTGTTCAACTGCTGGTTCGTGCTCGAACACATCGAGCGCGCATCCGGCAATGTCGTCATGTTGGAGTGCGGTTACGAGTGCACGCTCGTCTACGACCGGACCGCGTGAAGTATTTATCAAGAATGCAGATTTCTTCATGAGCGCGAGTTGCGGCCGCGCAATCAAATGGTGCGTTGATTCAGTTAGTGGGACGTGCACTGATACAAAATCCGATTCCCTGAGTAGGTCATCAAGTATTCTGTATTCGGCACGGTACTGCTTCTCAACCGTCGCTGAAAGCCGTTCTGGCTCATAGTACAAGACCTTCATGTCAAAGCCACGTGCCCGGCGCGCGAGTGCCCGGCCAATGCGTCCGAAGCCGATGATACCGAGTGTTGCGCCATGCACATCAGTGCCGAGCATGAGCATTGGTTCCCAGCCCCTAAATCTGCCGGCGCGCACATACTGATCTGCTTCAGGTATGCGGCGCGCAACAGCAGTGAGCAGTGCAAAGGCGAGATCGGCAGTTGTATCCGTCAGTACGCCCGGTGTATTGGTAACGTAGATATTCCTTTTTGCGGCTTCAGCAGTATCAATGTTGTTGTGGCCGACTGCGTAATTAGCAATGATTTTGAGGTTGGTGCCGGCACGCACGATTTCTTTGTCAATACGGTCACTGAGCAAGCAAATCAACCCGGCCTTGTCCCCCACCCGCTCGATGAGCCGCGGCCTCGGCATTGTCTCATGTTTGTCATACACCTCGAGGTCACACTGCTGCGCGAGTACGTCCATACCTGGTTGTGGCAGGGTGCGTGTAATCAGCACCTTTGGTTTTTTCATTGTCGGTTTGTGCTCAACACCTGTGCCACAACACGCGCGGTAGAGCCTTTAGTATTTTACGCGCGGCGGTTGGCAACGGGTCTGGACCCGTGCACATATCGAGCGCCTGCTGTGTAATTCCGTAGCAGTAGCGTTTCTTTGCCTTGGTTACAGTCACATACATACCGCTCGGTGAATTTCTCAGTTTCATGTTTCCCTTACCCATGGTCGCACGGGTTGAACACTGCAGTCCATCAATGATGCACGTGTACGGCTTCTGTGGTTTGACCGCGACCGTGATGTGCATATCCATAATCCCCTTCGGCTTATGCCGCTGATTAATGTAGGTGCCCAGCTTGTACCCGAGGGCGAGGAATGGTCCATCGTGACCATGGAACCTAATCGCATCCTCATACTTGAGAATCTTCAGTCGACGGTACTTCATCGCACTCACCTCCTGTTTTCGCTACGAAACGTATCAGTATGCTCAATAATGCTGTTCATATCCATTGCAAACTGCGTTGACACAAGACCATCGGCATTTCCGAGCGCGTTTTCAAAACGGTCATCATGACTGACTGAACCGAGGTATGGTACACCGAGCGCATTCACGGCATCGACGATGTACGTTGAATTCGTTCGCTTCATATTTTCAATGACCCCGACTATTGGCAGCCTGAGCTCTTTTTGCATCTGCACGACCTTTCTGACCGTCTCGAATGCCAGTTTCGACGGTGTTGTAACATTCAGAAACTGCGTCCTGCGCATTAATCTGATCGCGTCGAGCGCTGTATCACTAATGCCTGGCGGCATGTCAACGATCAGAAAATCGAGTATGCCCCACTGTGTGATGCTCAGCAATTCGATGATTGCATTCGACACATCAGTACCTCTCAATGGTGATGGTTTGTCACCCGCATAGTAAACGATCGACATATAGCTCATATTGTGAACGACTGGAGGCACAATACCCTTTTCCTCTTGAGGATACACGTCTTTTACCCCCAGTATGATGTGGGTTGATGGACCGCAGAAATCGAGGTCGAGGAGCCCGACTCTCTTTTCCCCACGGCTCAAGATCAGCGCAAGCATTGAGGCAACCGAACTCTTGCCAATCCCTCCTTTGCCACCGGAAACCGCAATGATCTTTGATATGTGTTGGAGGCGTTTGTCAATAACGGCTGGACGCGGATCCATGGACTACTCACCGACAATAGCATCGAGCCACACACCCCGTCCCTGGATTACCTCAAAGTCTGGACTACTGCACGCTGGGCACCCAATGTACACGTGTGCCATTTCCGGCACAAAGTGTATTGCCTCTGATTCATCGTGGCTGAGCCGCTTCATCGCCTGCTGAAAGGTCCACCTATGACCGCAATTCCGGCATTCTAGTACTGCCCTGGCAATATCTATCTCAATCGTTGCACCTTTGAGCAGGCTATTGTGTGATTGTATAATCTGCTCCAAAGCATTCCGGAATATTTCTGTATCAATCTGCTGAACCTCGCCAACCTTTATCTTGAGTTTGGCAATTTTCTCAATTCTCTCTTGTCGAGCAACCTTACGTGCGGTTGTCACGACGCCGTCGGCGAGCGCCCACTCATGCATAGTCGATACCTTTGGGTTGTTCATCAGCCATCATGAATCAGTATATCTAGAATAAACAACGCAGTCAAGCAATACCCTCTGCGCACGTTCTTGATTTTTAAACATTGAGGAATATAATAAGGCTAGTGGAAATAACCGAGGACACAAAAATAGAAGACCTTCTCAAACAGTACCCGAGCCTGGTCCGTGTATTTATTGCCCACGGCTTACCCTGTCTTGTTTGCGGTAATCCATTCTGGGGAACAATCAGGGAACTCAGCGACAAACACGATGTCAACCTTGAAAAACTACTTGAGAAATTAAACAAAGAAAAGCAGACAATCGATGAAAAAAAATAAATATTGTCCAATATGCGGAAGTAATTTATTAACCAAGAAAATTGACGGACAGACACGCCGATTGTGTCCTCAATGTGCATGGGTCGATTATGCGAATCCGGTTCCGAGTGTTGCCGCGTTTGTCCATGATGGCGGACGCATCCTCCTGATTAGGCGGGGTGTTGTCCCAGGTAAGAACAAATGGGCACTTCCTTCCGGTTTTATCGAGCAACATGAACGACCTGAGCAGGCAGTGATCCGGGAACTACACGAAGAAACGAATCTCCACGGTACTGTAGATAGACTCATCGGTGTCTACACAGAACCCACCCGAACCTATGGTGACGTTCTTTTGGTCGCTTATTCGCTTTGCAACATACGTGGTGCGCTCAAGCCTGGCTCGGATACGAGGGACGCGCGATTCTTCCCCACAAGTAGACTGCCGTCGATTTCGTTTGCGAGCCATCGCGCCATTATCGAGGACGGAGTGCGTGGTGACCGCATACGCATCGAAGTACTGAAGTCAAAGATCACTGAGGCGACAGTAACCCATACACAGCTATTTTACAAAGGCAGCATGGGTATTGACGGTACGATTATGCGCGCAGCCGGTCTCGTGCCGGGCGAGAAGGTGCACGTCCTCAATTACCGTAATGGCGAGCGACTCATAACCTACACGATTGAGGAAAAAAGCGGCTCAGGGAAATGTATTCTCTATGGACCAGCATCACACAAAGGACAAGTTGGCGACCGTCTCTGCATTCTTGCCTACGCGCTCGTTGATCCAATGACTGCACAAGGTATGAAACCGCAAATCGTCCTGCTTAACGAAAGGAACAGAATAAAACGAAAACGTACGTAGACTGCATACCCTGCATGTTCCGGCAAGCCGTGAAGGCTGCACGCATTGCGCACCTCACCGACGATGCTATTCTCTCAGTTTTGCGCACGCTCGGCAAGCAGCTGTCGCACACCGACTTCACGGCAACACCGCCTGAAAACAGCATGATTGTCTATGATACAATCCGGGCAATAGCAAAGGTTGACGACGTCTATCATGAACTGAAGAACACGTGCACCGACGCTATGCTGTCGCAGTACACGGCATTCAAGCGAGACATCGAAACCGCATCTGACCCGCTCTTGTGTGCCTTGCAGTATGCTGCACTTGGCAATGCCATTGACCCCGGCGCAAATCCAGACTTCTCACTCAATGCTATACTGGACACAGTGCACAAGCCGTTTACACGATCCGACTACCGAGCATTCCGAACCCAACTGGACCGCACCGACAACATACTAATCATTGCTGATAACGCCGGCGAGACCGTGCTCGACCGATTGCTCATCGAACAGCTCAACCGACGAGTGACCTATGCGGTCCGTAGTCGACCGATCATAAATGATGCCACCGTGCACGATGCACAACGTGCGGGCATAGAAAAGGTTGCCAAAATCATCGAATCTGGCTGTTTTCTTCCAGGTACTGTTTTGGCCCGCTGTGCACCACAATTTATGCGTGTGTTCGAAAGCGCCGACCTCATTATTAGTAAGGGGCAAGGCAATTACGAAACTCTGTCTCACGAGCACCGTCCCATGTTCTTTCTCCTGAATGTCAAGTGCGCAGTCGTTGCCGATGAAATCGGCGCGCAGGTCGGTGATATCGTCCTCATACAGAACAAGGCATGAAAAAGCAGTACACCTATGGTCCGGTTCCGTCACGCCGCTTAGGGCTTTCACTCGGTGTCGATCTCATTCCCTTCAAGACGTGCAGTTTTGACTGTATCTACTGCCAGTGTGGCAAAACAACAAACAAAACCTGTACGCGTAAAGAATACCATCCGACCGAGGAAATTCTGAATGAAGTTAGGGATGTCCTCACCGAGAACGAACATATCGACTACATAACATTTTCAGGTTCTGGAGAACCAACGCTCCACTCGCGTATCGGTTACCTGATCAGAGCAATAAAAAACATGACCGACATCCCCGTTGCCGTACTCACCAACGGTTCGTTACTACACCGACAGGACGTTCAGAAGGACCTCAGCACCGCTGATGTCGTCGCACCAACACTGTGTACTGCGAACAAACGAACGTTCGCACAGATCAACCGGTGCCATGCAAGCATCACACTGAAACAAATAATCCAGGGGTTGATAAGTTTCAGAAAGATGTTTAAAGGACAGATGTGGTTGGAGATCGTCTTCGTAAAAAATTTCAATGATTCTGATGAAGAACTCGATACGCTCAAACCGGTTATTGATCAAATCAATCCGGATAAAATCCACATCAACACCGTTGTCCGACCACCGAGCGAAAGATCAGCCGAGCCCCTATCACTGGATAGAATGCGTATGATTCAGAGCAAACTCGGTCCAAGGGCTGAAATCATCGCGCACTTCAGTCGTGATACACGACGCGTTGGGCGCATCACTGAAACGAAACAGCGAATCCTCAATACCATCAAACGCAGACCGGTCACACTAGAGGACATTCAACATATAACAGGTCTGCACAAACACGAAATCATCAAGTATCTCGATGCACTGAGAACAGACAAAAAAATAAAAATGACTGAACACGGTGGTCGTCGATACTACGAACTTGTATGAGGAGTACCAATGATTGAACCACGCGATTTAAGCAAAGACGAATTGCTCGCTCTTCTGTCTGATGCGGCAAAGAACTGGCTCGCTCACGACGGTTTGTGGTTCCAGGCAGTTGAAGGAAAATTCGGCATGGATGCGGCAATTGCACTGGACGGGCAGGCGTGGCAGGAATTCACGCAAATCGAAGCGAAACGCATTATGAAACGGCTCAACATACAACCTGGCGAAGGTATCCCGGCCTTGATACAGGCACTGCAATTCCGTCTCTACGCATTTATCAATGAGCAAAAAGTTGTTGAGGCAACCCCGACGCGCTGCATCTTTCAGATGACCAATTGTCGCGTGCAAGAGGCGAGAAAGCGCAAGAACCTGCCCGATTTTCCCTGCAAGCCAGTGGGCATTATCGAATACACATACTTTGCCCGCACGATTGATCCGCGCATACAGACACGGTGCATTGCCTGTCCACCTGATCCTCATCCACCTGAGTACTACTGTCAGTGGGAATTCACTATCGCCGAATAGTACACAACTACCATACTCTGTTCATCGCGATCGTGTCAGGTCTCTGGAACTGAATACCCTCACGTTCGAGAAGTGCGCGCTTCATCTGTACACCACCCTGATAACCACCGAGTGCACCGTCTGCCCGTACTGTTCGGTGGCACGGGATCACAAGTGGAAAGGGATTACGCGCCAGTGCCGTGCCCACCGCACGTGCTGCGCCGGGGTGACCTATTTTCTTCGCTAACCGGCCGTACGTACTCACCCAGCCATACGGAATCCGTCGCTCGCACAGGAGTACTTTCTTCTGGAATGGACCGAGCCGTGACGTATCCACGTCGTCAACGGAGAAGCGCACGCGTGCGCCCGCAAGATAGTCGCTCAGTTTACTGCACAGAGCATCTATGTTTGGCGCACCGAGGCATTGTACGTGTGCATAGCGTTTTTGAATGTATTGTTTTAGGTGCGGCACAGGAAGTACGATCTCGATTACGACTGCTCTGCTCGGTGCAGCGTGCCAGACAACTCCGACAGCACCGAGTGCAGATCGTACGATACGGTAGCCGATTTTACCATGTATCATGCAATTGAATCATGTTCTTTGCATACTGTATCTCTACTTCTGTTTGATACCGGCGCCCGCGTTTTGTGAGCGTCCAGACAGCAAAACAAAACGGCCATAGCGGTATTTTTCGTATGAGCCTCGCCTGTGTGTGAATACTCTTCATGAAAAAGGAACGGAATTCACCGCGCGGCACGTCAAACGCGCACAGTCCCTTTTCACTGAGAAAAACATGGGCTCTGTTGTGCGCCGCATACAGCTCCTCATACGAAATCCCGCTGATGATTTGAAGCATATGCTTTGGTGGTCGCGGCATCGTACCACTTTGCGTGTTGTTGCACGTTGTCAATGCGTAATCATCTTCGTACCGCGTGATAAAATCACAGGTAATCCGCTGTCCCAAGTGGTAGAAGCAGAGGTATACCGGTTCACTAGTGTGTTTGAGCACACGGATAACCGCATCGGGGATCATTTGCAAATAGAAAGAATCAACCTTTTCAAAACCGTGGGGTGACATTCTCTTTGTCTCGACGTCGAGCGCCTTGGTACGCGAATCATAACCGCGTTCTGGCACCGTCTGGGGGCGCAGCGAACTTCTGAAACTGTAGCTCACAGAAGTGTACGTGAAAACAAAAACCAGTAGCGGTATCACAACGACAACAAAGAGCCAAAACGGAATTCTCATGAGGGTAGCGATCAACAGCGTTACGACGAGGACAAAAGCGGTCCACAGCCAGAGTCGCATGCTCTCCTCCTACAGTTTTCTCCGTACCATATTACGCACGTATGTTTCAAATCCATGCTTTTCATAGAATCGCAGTGCCGTGCTGTTCTTGTCTGACACACTGAGCATCACCGTATCATGACCCCGGTCTTTGAAGAACGCGAAAGCCTGATCAAGAAGCAGTGTTCCAATGCCGTGCCTGCGCTCGCCTTCGGTTACAACAATATCGTAGATGTGACCGACTTCGTGCAGTTTCTGGAAGGGCAGCCGTGTGCATATGCTGCCGAGCAGGTATCCCACAATTTTCCCATTCTTACATGCCACGAGTACGAGTGAAGTCTCTTTTCCCATATGCTCAGCCAGAAATTTCTTGGCTTCCTGTGCTCTCGTCACCTCAAACCCAAATATGAGAGGATCCAATGACTCATGGTAGCGCATCGACTCACACCACAGAGCGAAAATCGCGTCACTGTCGGCCGATCGAGCAGCCCGAATTGCGACTTCGTGCGTCATTTTTTCTGAGCAACGAAAATCTGCTCACCAGAATCGTAATTATATGGTGCCTTCTTGAAATCACCGAAGACATCAGTGACCACAAACCCGTACTTTTCAAGAAGCAACTGCGCCTCAAACCGGAAGAGGTAACCGAGCTCAAACGACCACGTGTAACGTTGCTGGTTCCCACGTTTGTCGGTCCAAACATAGACCCGGTCTTCCTTGAGTGTTTGTCCAGCAAGATCGTATTCGTCGTCAGCATAACGTGCCACCTCGACCCCCAGTGCCTCGTCAAAGAACGGACTCAATGTCACATGTCTCTTCCTCTCGGCAAGGTAATCGTGCCGCGGTGCAAAGAGGTCAAGGATAAACAGTCCTCCATCAGCAAGATGCTTGTGTACGCGCTCGAGACATGTGCCCTGCTCTTCCTTCGTGACGAGACACTGAAACGAACGGAATGCAATAATGATGAGGGAAAATGTCTTTTCTATAGTGAAATCCTTCAAATCAGCATGAACAAGCGAAATCTTTGCGCGTGTTGATTGATCGAGCTTTTCAATATTTTTCCTCGCAACATCGAGCATTCCCTGCGAGATGTCAAAACCAGTGACCGTGACACCTGCTTTGGCCATGGGTATGAGTATGCGACCGGTGCCACAGGCGCCTTCGAGAACCTCTCCGCGGCACTGCGTCGCATAGTCCACATAAAATGGAATATCTTCGTCCAACTGCCGCTGTTCATAATCATAGAACCGTGCGACAGGATCAAACAGTGCTTCAGCCATTGCTATCTCCTCTTGAAAGACAGTGCGCATTGCCTGGTTATCTACGACTCACTGTTCAGCCCTTCTTGTGTCTTCTCTATGAATACCCTCAAGGATCTGAGAATACCACTGAGCTCGTGTGCGTCCTTAATCTAGTAGTAGACACAGTCAGACTCTGTCTCATATCCCACGATCCCCAGCCTCTTCAGAGCAGCCAGATGGTACGACACGGCTGAGATCGTTGAACCTTCCGTGTACGTCCATGGACGCTCATCAGACCATGCCGTAGAAGAAAAGTGATGATTTTATACTTAGAAGGCTCACCCAAGGCACGCGCGACGCACGTCTCCCGATACAGAATCTCGCTCCTGGGTTTGGTTTGAACAACGCTTCTCATACTTCCCTCCTCACCGAGAAAAACACATAGTAGAGTATGTGCATATGCACAATGGCACACACCCTTCGCAAACAGTATAGGGATAAAACTGACGTCGTCAATAACGTTCAAAAGCGGTCACTATTTCTGCGCCACAACGACAATATTCCTTCTATATGAGGGTATTAACTCCTTCGGCGGAACCTGGAACCCACAGTAGGCATGAAGGTATCGCAAACGAGCGTCTCGTAGCATTGCTTTCATTTCAGGTAGTGTGTACAAACGACTCGTAGCACGTCTCAGTGCACCGGTCAACACATTCACATTTCCTGAAGCGTCAATGAATAGGCAGTCACCGTGTTCGCGCTTGTGCTCTGCATCATACCTATCTGCCATAACGAGATAGCCATTGCATAATTTCATCCATGACGTCGTGGTTTTTCGTGGTGCGCGTGCGTTTCGTATATCGAGTAGTAGCTTTCCTCCTGGTCGGAGCGCACGCGCAATCTT
>Ga0111198_1067_pt1 | contig 11236 bp, 8 predicted proteins | sample DeeMarSWOR324_28_FD_80370 | JGI IMG/M metagenome (GOLD analysis project Ga0111198, IMG submission 80370) | candidate division WOR_3 bacterium SM23_60
CGTACTGTGCGCCAGCAATGGTAAGATAGTTGAGGGCCGGGTTAACACGCCGTGTACCCAGGAAATTAACATTGAAGACAATGAATGAAACAAGAAATATGCCAATGGGGACGAAAACACGGCTGCTGCGGTGTTTGCACTGGTCATATGCCGTCATCACTGCATGGGAGGCGAGTATGGTGAGAAACGGAATGATCGGCAGCCGGTAGCGGGCATTGACGAAGAAGAGAATAAAGGACAGTGAATAGGTAATAATGAATAGGTAAACATGAGAAAGATCCTTTTTGCGTACGTACGCATACCAGCAGCCGACAAGTGCCAAAGGAAGCAGCAAGCCAAAAGGAAAACTGACTATTGGAGTAGAAAAAATGAGAAACCGTAAGAACGTCAGGCGGGTGAAGAAATATATATCCCGGTTATTTGAAATTTCGAAGCCGTGAAAAAAAAGGTACGCCTTGCGCAGGAAGAGCACAGCGGCCTGAGCTGGATTATTCGTGATGTACGATAGACCTTGACCTAACCAGTACCGATCGATCTCGGCGTTGGCGAGCGTACGACCGGTGGCTTCCTCGGCGAGGCGCTTTGCATCATAGAATCCGCCCCACCATGATTTACGTGTACCCGGCACAATCGCGGTCATGCCATCCGAATACGGGTTGTTGCCAATATAGAAATTAGTGCCGGCTTGCCACGCGATCGGCACGAACGCACCGCTTACCGCGTAGTTGCGCAGTGTAACCGGCAGGACACAGGCAACCACGCCCAGGAATGCGAACAATACTGCATTGATGAGTTGCTTTCTCATTTTCCAGTACGCCCACACAGGCACGAAGAGGAGGAAGAACAGGACATTGGGTCGGGTAATTGCCGCGAGACCCCAGACACAGCCGGTGATAAACCAGCCGAGCTTTGTACCCTTTTCGCGCTGCACCAGTATGAGGTAGAAACCGAGAAGGATGAGGAAAATGAGGACCGACGGTATGAGCAATTCGATATCAAAATAAATGAGCAGGGGGTACAACGCCGTCGCAAATCCCGCAATCGTGCCGATTTTTCTGCTGAAGAGTTTCATACCGATTCGCTGTGTCAGCACGCAGCTGGCCGCGCCGAGCACGGCTTGGGCAATCCGTGGGATAATGAGATTGGTGCCGAAAAGCCGGTAGCAGAGAGCAAGAAAATAGGGATACAGTGGTGCACGAAAGAATGCGTCCGTACCGAGCCAACCGCCTTTAACGATCGAGACTGCCCACTCGTGATGGTACAGTGCATCCATAATCGGATAGGAGAAAAGCGGGTCAACATGTTGAAGCTGGATGAGATAGATTATCCGGACAATGAGGCCACACAGAAAAATAGCGATAATCACGGCAGCGTATTATACTGTTTGTGCAAAATGCTGTCAACAAAAAAGGGGTGGCACAAGCCACCCCTTTTCTAACAATCAAAGACTATTTCACAATGAGACTCTTCTTCGTGATCGTTCCCTGATCAGTCGTCAGCGTCACAAAATAGACACCAGCCGCGAGGTCGAGATCAGTTGTGTATTGGTGCATACCCGCGTTCAGCATGTTTGACACGAGGGTTTCTAGCTTTCTTCCGGTCGCGTCGTAGAGAACGAGATTGGTCATGCCTGTATGTGGGAGCGTGAAGCGGATGGCAATGCTATTGCGACTAATGCCGGCAACACTCATGCTGAGTTCCTCAGTTGTGTAGTCGATCCACTCGGAAATACCTTCAGGCGGTGCAATAATGTGCACGCGGATGAGCCAGTCACCGCTCAGGCCGCCGGTTCCCCACGTGTCCGGGTCATTGTACCACCACTGGTAAGCACCCATATCAACCGACGCATCGCAGGCGAGTCCTGGGCAGTCTGGATAGGCTGCTGGCTGGAACCACATCATGTAGATGTTCTCACCGGGCCCGTACAGGGTCAAACTTGTGTCGGTCGGGAACTTGTTCCACGCGCCGCGGACAATGGTTGCATCAATCCATTCCTGGCGGACATTGGTCGGCTGCGACACACCGTCGTAGAGCCGGAAGTCAGATAGATTCGAACCAGGTACTGGCCAGGACGCATCCCAGAAGTATATGGCGAATGAGTCAACGTACACAGAATCCGGAGCAATAAACTGTACACCCCAGCCCCAGTCAGCGTAGTTCCACGCCCAGGCATTATCCGGTGCGCCGTCGTCCCAGTACAACCAGCTCGAGGTCGTCGAGGTCATTGCCAGGGTATCATTACCTGGATTTTCGTCGCCTCCGAGCACGGTAAAGGCCATGACGTCATAGGTGACACCGTCCGGACCAGAGGTCCATGTTGGCCACGTAATGGTCGTATCCATACCTGGATCGAGGGTGACTGATGCGTATTCACTGTAGAGATTTGTACCTGCAGAGTCGATCACAAAGTAGCAATCAAATGTCTCTTGCGCGCCGCCGTAGTTGTTGTAGGTTGCGACTGGATCAACATTCGCATTGGGCAGAATCGTCGCTGCTGGAGAGGCGATATCACTCGTACCGACATCGTGGCCGGCTGGCAGATAGAATCCAACATTATCAAATGTTGCGCCGTACAACCAGCTGTTACCATCGTCGTACGCGAAGGCAACCTGCAGACTATCACCGGTGTACGAACTGACATCAACAGAATCCCACGCCGGACCGGTCGTACCACTATAGGAAGCAACAACGTACCAGCTGCTCCAACCAGCATCCCATTCTCGGAGCAGGACTTCCAGATCATCATACTGAAGATAGAAGCCCCACCTGAGAAGGCTGTATCCGGGGTTTCCTACGGCTGGAGACATCGCAGTATCGACAACCCACGTTCCTGAACCAGCTGCGTCACTATCAATAATAAAGGCGCTATCACCAGCATCTGGTGGCGGAACATAGGTCCAGTAAGGTCCACCTGGGTACGTTGTTTCTACAACATCCCAGGCCGCCGGGAATGTTTGGCCACTGGTGTGGGTCCAGCCTTGCCAACCAGTCTCAAAGTCCCAGAACGCTGCTGGGCCGCTCGGTGGTTGGACAAATGCGACGATCAACCAGTTCACGTCAAAACCGAAGTTCTGGATTTCATCCCATGAACCGGATAAGTATATCCAGCCACCTTTGCCGTCGATTGACGGACCGGCATCGCAGCTCGCCGGGTGTGTGCCGGCAACATGGGTACCTTCAACCGAAACCCATAGATCAGTTGAGCCGTTGATGTCAATTGAATCAGAGAATGGAATGAATACCCAATTCTGGGGCGCGTTTGACGTATACGGTTCGGCTAAGAGTACTGCACCAGGTGTGCTCGCAGTGCCTTCATCGTAGACGTAAACATTATTATCTAGATTACCGGTCCAGTGATGAAACTTCATGGCAACCATTTGCCAGCCGGCATAAGGACCAAGTTCAGCTGACGTGAGCCTGATCGCCCACTGGAACGTACCACCAGCCGTGAGACCGATTGCATTGTCATAAATGAGATTCCCATAGTAGAGACTGTCGTCATAGCGATCTGTCCACTCGGGTATTGACCCATCAGCATTGATCGGCACGATCAGTATTGGGGTGGTTGATAACTGATTTGTTGAGGAAGTCGCGGATACGGCATCCGCAGCGAACAGAGGTACTAATCCTAAACACAAAACGAGTAACAGCATTTTTTTCATGTTTTCTCCTTTACTCATAGATCAGAACACAGGGATACATAGGTACTACTGGGTTCTATCCCTTTTGAACCCGTGCTTTTGTCTTCTCGTCACCTCCTTTCTCTCCTCTTTGTGTCGTTTGATTGTTGAACTGCACATGTATTACAGAGATTATATAAATTATCGATTATTTGTCAAGTATGAATTGCCAAAATGCTGTTCGAGCACCCGTTGTGGAGTAAGAGGAGCACGCATAATTCTAAATAAGTATAGTGGATTTTTCCCTACTTGTCAATACCGAGAATGGCACGCACCTATGCGGGTTTATTCTGCTCATAAAAACCCTTGCAATACCAGTGGTTCTGATTATACTGACGTGTGGGCATAGCGTGGTTTGTGACGTGGGTATTCGCATTTGCACTCTTGAAGTTTCTAACCGGTATTGAGATACATGGTTCGATCCCGAGACACGGCGCGTACATTGTTGCCTGTAATCACGTTTCCTTTCTCGATCCGCCGGTCGTTGGCATCACCATATGCCGTGAGGTTTACTTTCTCGCCAAGCTGCCGCTATTCCAGTTGTCCAGATTCTTTAGCTGGCTCATACGGTCGTGCCACGCAATACCAATAACAAAGACACAGGGGTTGAGAACGGCAATCAGATTGTTGCGACGAGGAGAGGCAGTTGTGATTTTTCCGGAAGGAACCCGGTCACGCATTGGTGAGGTGTTACCGTTTAATCCAGGCGTGAGTTACCTGGCGATTCACCTTGGTATCCCGGTGGTACCAGTCTACGTTGCGCATTCAGATAAAAAATTCATAAGTCTCGTTCTGAGAATTAATCAGCTGAAGATACGGTACGGTACGCCCGTCGATCCGGTCGGTTATACGACAGAACGCGAAGACATCAAACGTTTCGCGGCGAAGCTCAAAGAGGAGGTTCTGAAATTGCAATGAAGATTTACCGTGCACGCTACGGCGGTGTCTGTTTCGGTGTTAAGCGGGCAATTGAACTTGCCGTCGAGGCGGCAAAGAACAAAAAGCCGGTTTACTGTCTCGGGCCACTTATTCACAATCGCATTGCTGTTGACAAACTACGTAAGCGAGGAATTATTACGGTGAACAAAGTTACTGACATACGGGACAAAGGACGGAGGGTCATCATCCGGTCACACGGGGTGCATCCCCATATTTTGGCACGTTTACGCAGACGGGGGTTTGAGATTATCGATGCGACGTGTCCACGTGTTCGGAGGGCGCAACGGTATGTACAGAAATTGATCAATGAGGGCTATCACGTTGTTATTGTCGGTGAAAAAGATCATCCTGAGGTCAAAGGACTTATGGGGTATGCGGGTAAGGATGCTGAAATATATTCAGAACAGATGAAAATCAAGAAACGTAAAATCGGTGTTGTTCCCCAGACAACGCTCGATCTCGGTCACTTCAATAGTGCGATCGCCCATCTGATGGAGCGGGTTATTGAGATGAAGATCTACAATACAATATGCATGGCGACGGTTTTACGGATTAACGAGGCAATCCGTATCGTCAATAAGGCGGATGCAATGCTCATCGTTGGTGGTAAGAATAGTGCAAATACCGCGCGGCTGTATCAAGTGTGCAAACAGTATAAACCTTCTTACCACATTGAATCGGCTGCAGAGATAGTCATGGATTGGTTCAAAGATGCCAAGAGCATTGGTGTAACCGCCGGTGCTTCAACACCAAAAGAACAGGTGGATGACGTAATTGCATTCCTCAAGAAGAAGTTTCCGCGTTAGACGCGGGTTCTACTGCCCATCACACTATTCATCAGAAATCTCTCTGTCTAAATGACCATAGTCCGCTCCGCAACGGCAGCAGGATGGTTGCGGTATTGACAATAATGAACAGTGCGCACGCGACGAGGAGGACGAATAGATTGTGCGACTTGTTCAAGTACCGTCCTCTCAAGTAGTAGTACGCTGGTGTTGCGAGAATGGTAATCATGACCGCAACGTACGTTATGCTCATCAATGCTGCCAGTATTCCACCACTTCCGGCGGCGATCTTTGAAGGATTATCTTCGTTGAACTGGGGGAATTTACTTCCCATGCCGAGGTTTATTGACACCAGTGAGGCGGCGATAACGAGGGCGATAAAGTGCATAGTCACGTATAGACGTTGGTCAGTTTTGATGAACAGATTGGATAGAAGAAGTAAGCACTCAATGACAATGACCGCGGTCAGAAGATTAAAAAAGTACTTGATCGTCATGAGTCGCTCAAACGAAAAGGGAGAGGAACCGAGCAACCATATACCCGCGCGTTCAAGGCTCATGGTCGGAAAGATGAACCGCACCCCTAGTGTGGCAATGATAAAACTGATATAGGCAAAATTAGCAAAGGCAATGATTGTACGCCACAGGGGAAATGTGAAGTACACCGGTGTCCTGCGCAGTGAAAATATGTAGACGGCGATAAGTATTACAAAAACAAACAGCTGTACCCACTGTGTCGGTTCTCGCACAAAGAGGAGGATATCTTTGGCAAGCAGTGCTCTCGTTGCGCTCGTCTGAGCCCGCGCGAGAGGTGATGTTCTCTTTCTCCGTTGGGTGCTGCGCTCACCGACGAGGAGCCACGACTGCACATAGAGGACCTTAGCAGTGAAGAATGCGAGGATGCCTATGCTGAGTGTTACAAAGAGCAGGAGGAGAAAGTAGAATACCCCTTGATTCATGTCTACATTGCATCCCTGTAGTATATTACTGAGCCACGTTGAGGGTAGGTAGGTGCCACCAATCGTAGTAAGGTTGGCGGCGAACTGAAGAAGCTCCCGTTCGCTTTCGGTTTCGAATATTTTCAGGAGCGCCGGGTTATTGACTTTCACGTAGAGAAAGGTAAGTCCACAGATGAGCGTGAGTGAGAGAATAATGACGTCTCGTGAAGTAAGTCTCGGGAGGAAGCGGAAAATGCCGAATATGAGCATTGACGCGAGGGCAGCCGGAATGACGACGTAAAGGCATATACTCAAAACGGCGATTGGATAGTAGAATACAGGTGCCTGCGTGACAACGCCATAGGCAATGACGAGCGGCAGCGCGACAACCATGGTTGCCCATGAGGCATACGTGCAGCTCTCAAGCAACTTGTTCAGGTAAATAGATGTGGGCTGGACCGGTAAGGCAAAAAGGAAATCAAGTTCCCGGTTATTGAAGAATGTTGAAAAAGATGTAATGACATTGCTGAACACGAGCATGATAAAGAAGATAAAGAAAGCCATCTCGATGATTCTATCCATGAGCGCATAGCCAATGACTTCAACCGTGACCAGGTATCCGAATACACGCACAAAGAGATAGTATGCACCGAAGAGAAAACAACTTATTACAAAAACAAAGGAGATGATTTGTACCAGCTTCATCGAGGTGATGGATGTTGCGACAATTCTCCACCGTGATGAGAGGATGAGGGGCAGGTGGTTCATTACTCAGTAGTAGGTACGTCGAATGCCATCAGCTTTCGGAGAGCTTCAGGTACATGCTTTCAATATCGCTTGCACCGGCGATTGCGGTAAGTTCTGTGAAGGTTCCGGTGAATTTCAATTCACCATGACTGATAATGCCGATGCGTGATGCGATCTCCTTGGCAAAGGACAGTGTGTGCGTGCAGATGAGGAGCGTCTTGCCGTCATCACGCAGTTCAAAAAAAAGCTCCCGGACTGTCTTGCCGCTTTTCGGGTCAAGACCGACAAGCGGTTCGTCAATGAGTATGAGATGAGGATCGTGCACGAGCAATTGGCACATGATGACTTTCTGTTTCATCCCGTGAGAGTAGCTCTCGGCGTATTCATCAATCCAATCGCCGATATCGAGTCTTGCCAAGAGTCTATCCATTCTCGGTTCGTACTGATCGCGCTGCACATTATAGATGCCGGCAACGAAGTGGATGAACTCGCGGCCGGTTAGCTTGTTATATATGAACGGCTCATCTGGTACGTAGCCGATGACGGTCTTCGCCTTGACCGGTTCTCGCTGCACATCCATACCTTCGACATGAATACGACCACCGGTTGGATGAAGTAATCCAGCGATCAGCTTGAGGGTCGTTGTTTTGCCTGCGCCGTTCGGCCCGAGGAGCACGAAAATCTCTCCCGCTGACAGCTCAAGGTTTAGATTCTTGACTGCCCAGACGCCGTTATAGCACTTTTTGAGATTGGTCGTGACGAGTCGGCTCACGGAATCACTGTGGGATATATTCGAGTACATTGATGCGCAGTTTTCCAACGACCTGGAGCACCTTTGCCTGTTCAGCGAGTTCTCCTTGTTTCAATGTCAGGTGTCCGACATCAGCCGGAAACTGATCAAAGGTCGGATCGACCGGCACCCATTTGCCGAGCCACACCGCGCACCACGCGTGGTAGAAGTATGATGAACCATCAAGGTTCACAAGACCGACATAGATCTTTGTTGGCAAACCGATCGAACGGGCGAAGGCAGTGAACAGAATTGAATGTTCATTGCAATCTCCTTCTTTTGTTCTGAGAACATCGAGAGCCGACGGCAATGATGCGGTTGGGTTCTTCTTGATGAGCCGGTAGACGCCATGGACGAGTTTTTCTGCAGCGCGTTTTGCATTTCTCTCGTTGCCCACGAGGTCACGTGCAGCTTTTATGATCTCTTCGTTTTGGCACTGGATATAGACTGAGGGTTCAAGGAATGCTGTATGCTCGGCAAAGGGCAGCGTATGATCAGGCAGATCATCTACCTGCGCTCGGTATATCTCGATGATGGCTGGATCGTGTGCGCGAATGTGCTGGAAATCATTTTCTATATCCAGGTTTTCAATCGATATATTTTCCAGGGACAGCTTCAGGTAGGCGAGCGTGGTCGGGTGGGGTATTGGCGTGTTAAGCTTCACGGCAAAGAACGAAAGGAGATCAAACGCTTCAGCTGGTTCGATCTCAGCGAGTGCCTGTTCGCGCGACAGTGGTATCATTTCCATACCCATTGCCGGGACTGATTCTTTAATGCGCGTGTAGTTGTCATCGAGCCAGAGCATTGAGTGAATGCCCATGTAGTCGACATCGACGCGCGTGCCGGTCACGTTTGTGCCCAGGACATTGACAACCTCTCGATCGCCAACGCGAATGTGTGCTGTGTCCGACGATTGTGTTGTCGGATCAAAGTATGGGATGCTGATTTCATCACCGGATTGGAGGTTCTTCTGTTTGATGATTTCTTTAAGCACATCAGGGATATACGGTTTTTCTTTCAGTGTTTTTGTTTGTACCTGCGGCACGCCGTGACTGTACGAGGTGAGGGTCATTTCTCGGTCACGTATTGTGCCTTCAATTTTCGTTGCATGTCCCGCGGTTGTGATCTCTAGGATAAAATCTTTGAGCGTGTAGTCACTATCTGTGTGCGCATACGTATGTGTTTGCAGTGTTCGCTGTTCGGTCATCATGACGAGGGTCATGAGCGAGCGGTTTTCAATGGTCAGCCCGGTTGGGGTCCGGGCTATCTTTGTGAATGAGTATCCAATGCGCTGTCCTTGGATGAAAATGCCGAGCCATTCTTCGGTAATGTCTGATTGAATATTCTCTTCAACAGCTATTTCTGCTTCTTTGACTGGTCGCGGGATTTGCGTGATCAAATAAACCGTAATCGCTAGTATCGCTACGACAACGACCGTGCCTACAATTTTCTTCACGTGTACTCCTTTTCTCGTATTATACGTGCCGTCGTTCTTTGGTCAATGGTCGATAGTACTGACTAAAAGGGCACGTGAAGGCAATTCATGACAATTAGTGGCATGATAAGGCCATGCAAAGGCAAAACGGCGAGTGGGGCATGAACCACATGGCAAAAAAAGAAATAAGCGCCTTCATTGCCCTGTTCCCATATCGTGCCTTAATCTCCCTTGTTGTGCCTTCAATTGCCGTAAAATGCCTCTGCTATTTCATGCCTTGACGCGGGTTTTTTTTTAGATATAGTAGTACTTCGAGGAGCAAAGGAGCAGATATGTCAGAGATAGTACAAGAACTCGTGGTCAAAAATGAAAATAGGATTGTGCTCATTGTTCTTGACGGTCTCGGTGACCTTCCGGAGCCGGACAAGACCGCACTCGAGCTTGCCAAGACCCCAACCCTCGACAAACTTGCAAAGAAAAGCAGCTTTGGTCTGACCATACCGGTTGCTCGTGGTATAACGCCGGGTAGTGGTCCGTCACATCTTTCCCTGTTTGGCTACGATCCGCTGCACCATCAGATTGGACGCGGTGTGCTCGAGGCACTCGGTATTGGCGTTAATGTCGACGAGAAGGACCTCGCCATCAGGGCGAATTTCGCGACGATCAAGAACGGTATTATCGTTGACCGTCGTGCCGGACGGATTGCAACTGACGAGTGCGCACGGTTGTGTAAGAAGCTCCAGGCCGCGCTCGGCACGGTCGACCGTATTCCGGTTGTTATCCAGCCGGCAAAGGAGCACCGTTTTGTTGTCAAGTTTGTCGGTGCCGGTCTTTCTGAGAACCTCACTGATGCTGATCCAGAAAAGGAAAACCGAGCACCGGTTTTTGCGGAACCGAAAAGCGATGATGCGGCACATACTGCGACAATTATCAATACGTTCATCAAAAATGCTGCCGAAGTCCTGAATGATGAAGAGCGGGCCAATTATGTCCTCCTGCGTGGATATGCGCGCAATCCGAATCTCGTACCGATGTCAAAGAAGTACGGTCTCAATGCAGCTGCGATCGCAACGTATCCCATGTACCGGGGGCTCGCAAAACTCGTCGGTATGGAGGTTCTAAAAACCGGCGAGACGATCAGTGATGAAGTAGCAACACTTAAGGAAAACTATCTGAAGTACGATTTTTTCTTCCTCCATGTAAAAGGAACAGACAAGGCAGGTGAGGATGGCAACCAGCCGGCAAAGGTTAAGTGTATTGAGGAGTTTGATAAGTGTTTATCGGACATTACGAAATTGAAACCGAGCGTTATATGTATTACTGCAGACCACTCAACACCGGCAGTTCTTCATTCGCACTCGTGGCATCCGAATCCACTTCTGCTTTTTTCCCGCTTTGACTTTCCTGAAAAGAGGCGGTTTACCGAACGCAATTGTGTGACCGGCGTGCTCGGGAGAATGCAATCATTGGATGTCATGCCCTTGCTTCTCGCTCATGCCCTCAGGTTAAAAAAATACGGAGCATAACTATGAAAGGTGACGTATCAAAAAGGGCTCTCATTTCTGTCGCCAACAAAGAAGGTATTGTTCAGCTGGCGAAGGTCTTGAAAAAGCTGTCCTTTGAAATCATCGCAACGGGTGGAACTGCAAAACTTCTGCAGGACAACGGTGTGAGTGTCGTCAAGATCAGTGATTACACAGGCGGTTCAGAGAGCTCGCGCGTCAAAACGCTGAGCCAACGTATTGCGCGTGAAATTCTCGAGACCGGAGAGATTGGACTCGTCGTCTGCAATCTGTATCCGTTCTATGAACAAAAGGGAAAGACCGCTGATGAAATGATAGAATTCATTGATATCGGCGGGGTTACGCTGATCCGGGCAGCGGCGAAAAACCACCGGCGGGTTGGCGTCGTGTTTGACCCCCA
>Ga0111198_1114_pt1 | contig 11079 bp, 14 predicted proteins | sample DeeMarSWOR324_28_FD_80370 | JGI IMG/M metagenome (GOLD analysis project Ga0111198, IMG submission 80370) | candidate division WOR_3 bacterium SM23_60
CCACAACCTGTAGTTGCTCGATTTATCGAGCAGCTAACGACCATCCCCTCCGATGAATCGGAAGACTACATCACCACAACCTGTAGTTGCTCGATTTATCGAGCTTTGTTTTGTGAATCAGGCATCTACAATTAGGCTTTGGGCGACATTCGATTGACAATAGGACAATACGACGATAGGCCAATCAGACTGATAGAATCGTCTACGTACCTGGTAACGATGTGTTAGCCACGGACACTCGAAGTAGTTGTATTGTTGAATGGCTGGAATGGTTGGATTGTTTAACCATACAGCCATCCCAACTATCCAACCATACAAAAGGGTCTTTACAAAAGGCACGATTTCACTATAATGGAGCCAGTACATGACCCCGGCCATCAAGATTAGTAATATCTCCCGGTCTTTCAAGAACCACTTCTGGGAAACCAAGAAGCTCGTCTTGAAGAATATCAGCCTCGAGGTCCTGCAAGGTGAGGTTTTTGGATTCCTCGGGCCGAATGGTGCAGGTAAGACAACGACGATAAAGATCATCACTGGCCTTATCAGGCCTGATACTGGTACCGTACAGGTATTTGGCGAACGTGCAGAATCTCTGCAGGCAAAGAAGCGAATAGGGTTTTTGCCGGAATCCCCCTATTTCTATGAACACCTGACTGGTTATGAATTCCTCAAGATACACGCGCTGCTCGGCAATGTGACTGACTATCGAACCCGCGTGCATACTATGCTCGAAAAAGTCGGACTAAAGGATGCCGCGAACCGACCGTTGCACAAGTATTCACGGGGCATGCTCCAACGCATCGGCATTGCCCAGGCACTCATCAGTGACCCAGAGCTCTTCATTCTTGATGAACCCTTGACCGGGCTCGACCCCGTCGGTAGAAAACAAATAAAAGATCTCATTCTCGAACAGAAGAAGAAAGGGAAAACTATTTTTTTCTCATCGCATATTCTGCCCGATGCTGAAGCAGTGTGCGACCGTATCGGCATCATCATTAACGGCGAGATTGTCCAGGTTGATGAACTGAAAAAGCTCCTCAAAAAAGACATCAAGACCGATGAAATCTCGCTCGAAGATTGGTTTTTCCACCGGATCACGAAAAATGCATAGAATACGAGCGATCGTGGAAAACACATTCAAAGAGGCTCTGCGCCAGCGCATACTTACGTTGCTCGCAATTTTCGCAGTACTCGTGATCATTGTCAGTTTGTTCATGGAACCCTTTGCCCTTGGCCAAGCACCGCGCATCCTCCGCGATTTTGGATTGGCGACCGCGGCACTGTTCGGTGCTCTCGTCGTCATTATTATTGGTTCCGCACTCATACACAAGGATATCGAGAAACGGACACTGTACACAGTCATCACCAAACCGGTAAAACGAAGCGAAATCATCATCGGGAAATTCTTTGGCCTTTTTTTTCTCCTCATCATTCTCGAATGCGCAATGGCTCTCATTCACCAGCTGGTTATTTTTATGTACGAAGGCGCATTTGATCCGGCACTCCTCATTGTCATTCCCTTTACGCTTCTCGAGCTCATGATTCTTCTGGGGATCTTGCTCCTTTTCTCATCCTTCTCGTCACCAGCATTGAGTGCGCTCATGGGTGTCATCTTCTATGTAGTCGGCCACGCGAGTCCAGATCTGAAATTGTTTGCCGAGCAGACCACGATGCCTGTACTCAAACATCTCGCCTACGGCTTCTACTACGTGCTGCCTAATCTCGAAAATTTCAATATCCGAATTGACGTTGTTCACAAATTACCGCTGTATAGCGATCAGATGTTTTTCTCGATATGTTATGGTCTTGTGTATACAGTTTTCCTTCTATATTTATCGACAGCAATATTTGAGCATCGTGAATTCAAATAACGCGAATCGAACGCGAATTGCACGCCAAACGCGAATGGGACGCGAATAGACGAATGATCAAGTGTTAAAATGAAGAAGTATTTTGTGCTGTTTGTGCTGCTTGTCATTGTTATCAACTTTGCCTACCGTATTGACCTCAGGGCATCACCGCACGAACGTATTGCCGAGCTCATGTACTTCCCATCGGGGATCGCGGTCCGGGCGCTGTCCGTTGGCATGTACGCGCCGCTCGCCGACCTCATCTGGCTGCGCTTCATACAGTACTATGGTGAACATAGAATGACTGATGAGCGCTTTGAGCTCATGTATCACATCCTCGACATACTTACCACCCTGGATACACGATTTGTTTATGCCTACACACTTGGCGGTCTCATGCTCACCCACGATGCCGAGCGACCTGACCAGGCAGAAACACTCTTGAGAAAGGGTATGCTGCATAATCCAGATGATTGGCGGTACCCGTGGATGCACGCATTCATAAACTACGTTTTCCTGAAGGATTACGACGTCGCGAGAACGTATTTCTCGCTCTCGAGCCGGAAGCCCGGTGCACCGGAAATGACCAAGCGGTGGGCGGCGTTTGTCATCTACAAAAAGCTTGGTGATCTAGAAACAGCGCTCCAATTATGGCGTGAGCTCTATAATGCAACGGAAAATCCCGAAGAAAAGGAGATCGCCCTGGTTTACATCACGCGCATACAAATGGAACTCGATCTTAAGAACATGAATCAACAAATCGTGAGGTTCACCAATGATCGAGGACGCGTGCCCGTATCGTTGCGTGAACTGGTCACCTCTGGCTACCTCGATTCAATACCGACTGAGCCGCACGGCGAGCGTTTTGTTATACGAAATGGCAAAGTCGTCACGACCTGGGAACAACACCGGTCTTTACCGCAATAAAAAAGCAGGTCGCATGACCTGCCCGTGTAATGCGCAACTTCTATTATTTTGTTTTCTCACCGAAGTGGGCGCGCAATCCTTCAACCATTGTATTGAAACTTTCGGCAACATCATGGATTTCGTCATTGTTCCTGAACTGAATGTGGACTGACAGATCTCCTTTACCGACCCGCTCCATGGCACGTCGCAAGTGGTACAGCGGACCAGCTGTGCGGTGTGAGACAAAAATGAGATAGATGAAAACGAGGACAAGGATGATAAAAACAATTGGCACGATAAAGACGATCGGTTTCAGTGAGTTCATAATGAGCTCGGCACCGCTTGGCGCAAAACCCGTTTTCTCAACCCGATCAACAACCGACGTTATGAGAAAATAGTGCGTTGCGACAACCGAGATGAACACGGCAACAAATACAATCAAGAGGAGCAAGGCAATCAGCCCGAATTGATACTGCTTGTCGAGAATGTACTTTTTCCGCGGAACCTTCATTTTCCACACCTTTTTTTAAGCATTTCTACCATATCATTGAATGCGTCGGCAACGTCATGGATCTCATCGTAGCGCCGAAAACGTAAACGCAGCGAGAATTCCCCATTGCCAACCCGATTCATGTACACCTTGAGCCGCTGCAGTGGGCCGGTAATCCGACGGGACACAAAAATAACCGCAATAGTCATAAGCACGAAGACAATCGGAACAACGACGATCAGCGCTTTCACCGGTATAAGCATGAGCTCAACGCCGGTTGGTGACCTTCCTTCGCTCTCAATGAACCCGACAATCGAGGACAAGAGAAAGTAGTGGGTCGCAAAAACGCTAACAAACGTTGATACATACACGATAATAAGAAGCAGTGCAAGCATTCTGAACTGATAGCGTTTATTAGTAATAAGTCGTTTTCTGTGCTGTTTCACTTATGGTAGGGTGAGGTTAATCGGTGCTCTCGTACCGTAGGCAACAATGCTGTAGTAGAACGCAGGGTTTCCAGCACCAGCTGGCGTGATGCCGTCCTGTTGATACCCGCAGAAGTAGGTTATGCCACTCGGTGGCGGCGGCACTGGCGGCGGTGGTCCGACAAGCAAGTTGTCGATCACATTGTTTCCGCCTGCATACGGGTTTTTAAAACCGGCAGCCGGTTTTAGAAATGAATTCGGTGGAAACGGTGGTACGCGCGCACCGCCCGCAACAGACATGTTGCCAAACGGACCGAGCACCTGGGGATTTGCCTGATTGATCCGCGTGTCGAGGTCACCCGGGTACACGCCGACTGATCCTGTGCAGAATTCCTCAACCGCCATCTGTGCCGTGTGCATGTTCGCCTTAACACTCGCTTCTAAGGCACGGTTTCTTAGGTTGACAAAATTGGGAATAGCAACGGCGGCGAGAATACCAATGATGGTCACGACAACCATCAATTCAATGAGCGTAAATCCAGTGTGCATGCAGTAGTTCGCTGGGTCAGCGACGTCATTCCCCTTGCAAGTGAAGCGGGGAGAGACATGTCTCTCCCCTTTCTCCCCTGTCGTAAAACCTATAAACATGCTATTGACCAGATGTTAAGGTCAATGTTAGTGGCGCATCAACGCCCATGCCACTGATGAGGTAGTTCGTGCAGTTACTCGGGACACCGACCGCCGCATTACCGGCATTGTCCATATAGTCTGTATACACGACACCCTCATTCACACCCTGCGCAAACGCAGGTGCAGGATGTGCTGTCTCAACGATATTATTGGCTCCGACAATCGGATTCCTCAAGGTTGATGGCACCAGTGCATTCGGTCCAGGACCGACACCGCCGACGCACGGCTCAGCATCACAAACCGCAGCTACGTTCGTACCCTGGTTTGAAGCTGCCATGACGGTCTGGGCATTGTCAATGGGATAGAAGCCTTCGGACAGTGTTGCAAAATCCTCGATCGAGAGTTGCACTGTATGCATGTTGTTCTTCACGGATGCTTCTTTTGCACGCTTCTGCATGCTGATGAAGTTGGGAATAGCGATCGCGGCCAAAATACCGATAATCACCACAACGACCATCAGCTCAATAAGGGTAAAACCTTTCTTCATTGTTTCCTCCTATATGTCGTGATGGCACATAGCCACATCACTCTGTAATCTCATGTGCCTCAGCAGAACGCTTGGTTACACAGTAACCCGATTTCAATGGTGAGGCTTTAAGGCACAGACAAGAAGGGGATGCCCGACTTCATCCCCGGTCCAACAAAGCCCTGAAACATAGTGTCTGAAACTTGACTTAAATAATTTTTCAAAGAACACTCACATTACTCAATATGCAAAATGCGTGCCACGCATACGGTCGCAAAAGTGGCTAAAAACCAAGACATTTCTTGTCACATTTGTCTCACATGTTTCTCAGTGTATCATTTTGATACACTTAAGTCTAATATTATCAATATTGAATAAAACTATGCAAGATTGAGCCTTATATAATTCTATTCAACTAAAGTATTAACTCTTTTCTTTTTTCTTTTTGTTCTTCCTGGATTTTCTCTGGAGTTTGCGGTACAGCGTTGCCCTGCCCATGCCGAGCACCTGCGCAGCGCGACTTATGTTACCGTTGCATTCCTTAAGCACGCGCTCGATCTCTGTGCGTTCGAGATCCTCGAGCCGACCCGGTTTGACTTCCGGCAAACCGAGGTGTTCAGGCTTGAGGTAGTATGCCTCGCTCAAAACTGCTGCCCGTTCAACAACGTGGCGTAACTCACGTATATTGCCTGGCCAGGTATAGGTAGTTAGCCGTTCCACGGTCGTTTTGAGAAACTGCTTTTCACCGAGCGCCTCTCTCTTACACACGGATTTTAGAAAATACTCGGCGAGCGCGGGAATATCGTCCTGACGCTGCCGTAACGGTGGCAGGACAACCGGTATAACATTGAGACGGTAGTACAGGTCTTCTCGAAACCGCCCCTTTTTGACCTCGTGCATGAGGTCTTTGTTCGTCGCTGCAACGAGACGAACATCGACCTTGATCGACTGCGTTCCTCCGAGCGGCACGATCTGTTTTTCCTCGAGGAATCTGAGCAGTTTCATCTGTATCAGTGGTGGTGCATCACCGATTTCATCGAGGAAAAACGTCCCCCGGTGTGCGGCCGTAAACAAACCATCTTTGTCGGTTGTGGCGCCGGTGAACGCGCCCTTTTTGTAGCCGAACAATTCGCTCTCAAGCAACGTCTCGGGCAGTGCCGCACACGAAATGCTGATGAACTTGTGATGTGAACGCTTGCTCATCGAGTGGATCTCTCGAGCAATCAATTCTTTGCCCGTGCCTGATTCCCCGAGAATAAGGACCGTCGCATCGGTCGTGGCGATTTTACGGACAAGCTTGATAATACTATTCATCTGCTTACTTTCACCGATGATGTGCTGAGCAGCAACGCGCGGCTTGCTCGTACACGTACGTATTCGCAGCAGCAACTCCTCAATACTGAACGGCTTGAGAATATAGTCGCTGGCACGATCACGCAGTGCGTTGATTGCCGATTCCATGGAACCGTAGGCAGTAATGAAAACAACCGGCGTATTCGGTGCCAACGTGCGCACTCGTCTTAAGAACTCATAACCATCAATGTTGGGCATTCTGATGTCACTGATCACGCAATCATACTGCGTGTCCTTAAGTTTGTTCAGCGCTCGACGCGCGTCAGTTGTCGCGAATACCTGATACCCTTTTTGCTCGAGCGCGTAGGAAAGCCACTTGATCAGGCTCTCTTCATCGTCAAGGAGCAGAATCTTTTGTTTCATGAATGCCTGACTCTACTGCCGTGATGTGAACAGTTCATCAAACGCGAACACGAGGCGTGGTGAGATCTTCACTTCTTGTAGAGAACCGCTGCTGCGTAGTGCTGAGCACAGCTCAAAGGTAATGGTACCGAGTCGGTGGACGGGCAGTGCATATGATACGCTCAGTCCATGTTCAGACACGCCTTCGATATACCAAGGATTGTACAGGTAACAACAACCGATTCGGTCTTTCGAAAAGGCAAGCTTGACACGGGTCGGTGAACTGTACGTATCATGCCAGAACGAATGCTCGGCAGTAAGCTCGATAGTACCAACACCGAAGTGATGATGCAATCCAGCGGACAATCGTGATGGAAGTTCGATCAGTGTGTCAGTTCCATTACCGACCGTGTAATCACCGGAAAACTCATACGCGCAAAAGAGAGAGCGGTACCGCGCACCAACGGCAAATATCTTACCGCGGTACTGATTCGCAAACGTATCGACGATCACATAGTTGCCCACTGAATAGTTCCACAACTCCCGTGCGGTGCCAAACAGGTATGAGCCGCGGAGCGCACAGTCAACTGGACCAAAACGTACATTTGCACCCGCATATACTTCTTCTAGTGCACCCTGTGCCTTGACGTGTAGCGCGAGCTCATCTTGTTCATAGTATACATCAAATGATTGATTAAAACGCTCAGCATTTCCTGCTTCCAACACCAACCACTGCGTTATCGGACCAGCCATGTAGAATTGAAAACGGTAGGACCAAAATGTATTCCGGAAATCTCCATGTTCGCGCATAACACTGAACTCGGGAAGGAGTGTGAACTGTATGCGGGTGAGTGTGTTGATATCATTGAACGGCAGTACAAAGACGCTCATATCCTCACCAATGCCATTAACTGAAAACGCTGATGCACAGATGAGGAATGGTACAATGAGCATGGCTAGTAGCGCTCTTGCGCTGGCAGCACGTAGCCGACCGTAACTTCGTGCGATCCGCGCACGACCTTCAGGTTCGCAATGTCGTACGTTTCTGGTGAGAAGAGCACGAAGAATCCGAAATTAGAATCCGGATGTTCAGCGATCCGCTGTATGTGTCGGACAATATCGATGCTGATAATCGAATCGTCAGCCGCAACCTTCTCAAAGGCAATGAGCGGACCAACCGGTGTCTCAAAATCACTTATTGGTTCGAGCAGTTCACGCACGCCAATAGTGACTGAATCGCGCTTGGCATAGTGGTCCTCAACCGCAAAGCTGAGATCAGCGAAAATCACAAGCTGGTCAATAAGCAGCGAATCAAACAAGAACCGTACATAGTTACGGTACAGCACGCCTGACCCAATCCACGGTTCAATGAAAAACGGATCAGGACCGGTCGCAATGTGACAATCTGCCTCAATTGCCACTGGTGTAACATCATCATTTTTTCTGAGAACGAATTGCGGTGCCGTACCGCCCTCGCGCGAGTAGAAGTAAACAAAACCAGAGTCCTCCGGTATCAAGATCATGCCCTGTGATGCTATTATCTGCTCCAGTTGAACGTAGTTGAAGAGCACGACCAGTGAGTCATCGTCGATCACGCCTGTGTAGATCGGGTCAGGTCGGTTCGCTGCAGCCAGTTCGCGCCGGTTTCTTCAAACTCACCGAGCAGGAGGTAGAGCGAGAACTGAATCGTATCATTATTGAATCGGTCATTCCGGGTCAGGACAAAGCGAATCTCATCGAGACCCTCGTAGGCGGTATCCGAGAAAGTGAACCGCACGAGGATGCGCGACTCGTAGCCGTGCTCCTTGCCAAGTGCGAGATTTAGTGACGTGCCCAGAAAGGGATTGACATTCGTCTCGGTGAAGGTATTGTCGAGCCGCAATTGAATCTCTTCAGCTTCAAAATCACCACGTGAGCGTAATGCCTCCCCGCCAACCGGGAGTTCATTACAACCCGCGGTGCAGAGTAATGCAAACAGAAGCCAGCGCTTCACGCAACAATAGTATCCATCGTGTCGAGTAAGTCAAGTAGGATGAACCGCGGCGCGTCCGTGCCAGCGGCGTCACGTTCACACAAAAACCCACTGTGCAGACTGCAACTCTTGACAGTTTTTCATATTCGAATATAGTTATGCGTGACCGCACGTTCTGCCCCGCATCACCGTCGCTTCAGCACGGTGATACTGGCTGCTGGCCAAGGTAAACGGATGTACTCACACACCCCAAAAATCCTCCACACAATACTAGGAAAACCGCTCATTGCATTTGTCGTCGATCTCGCACACACGATCAATAGTGCTGCGGTCGTCTGTGTGGTCAGCCGCAATGCACGTGATGTCCGACGTATTCTCGGACAAAGGGTCAGGTATGCGGTCCAGCCGATTCCACGCGGTACTGGCGATGCGGCACTCAAAGGCATCGCAAAAACACATCACGACAATATTCTCATCTTGTATGGTGACGTACCACTGCTGCAGCCGACAACGCTCCAGACGCTCATGAACCACCACCGTACACACAAGGCTGCGCTGACCTTTCTCACCTGCACCGTGGCAAATCCGTTCGGTTACGGCCGGGTCTTGAGGTATCGAAGCAAGGTACAGGGCATCGTCGAGCAGGGTGATGCGACACCGCAGCAACAACGGATACGCGAGATCAATACCGGAATATACTACGGCACAAAATCGCTTCTGGTCAGTGCACTGAACAGCCTGACAACTAACAACAGGCAGAAAGAGCTGTATCTGACTGATGTCATCCGCGTGTTCCTGAAAAGGCGGCACAAGGTTATTGGCCTGATGATCGATAGTGAAGACGAGATTATGGGGATAAATTCCAAAGCTGAACTCGCGCGCGCGCGCCAGATCGTTAAGAATGAGTGGTACGCACGACTCATGCAGCAGGGTGTGTACATTGAAGATCCCGACACGACAACGATTGACCTTTCTGTGCGCATTGGCGACAATGTACAGATCAGACCGAATACAGTCATCGAGGGGAACACGACAATCGCCAGCAATGCCGTGATCGGTCCGTTCGCGTGGATAAAAAACGGCAAAAAACGAACCCCGTGAGGCACATGGCGGCATGTAGGATACATCACACACCGAGCGGTCGAGCGATTATCTACATACTCATTGCCGTACTCGCAGCGTTTCTCGTGTCATTCGTGCTCATGCTGACACGTGCTGACCCAGAGGCTATCTACAGGAAAAACAACAACATTAGAGTGGAAGTCCTCAACGGGTGTGGTGTGAACCGACTCGCCGTGAAGGTAACGAACATTCTGAGGAAAAGAGGATTCAATGTTGTGAAAATAGGCAATACCGAATCACCGACATTCACCGAAACCGTCGTCATCGAAAGAAACGATGATAGCAAACGTAATGCAGAATACCTTGCGAAGCAGATTGGCGTCAAGAACATTGGTAGTGATATTGACCCTGCGCTCTACCTCGAGGTCACTGTTATCGTCGGCAAGGACTACCGTGAGATCTTCCCTGATGTCGAAAAAGAATTCTGACGTGCCGAGCACACGTACTGCACGGCAGTTCATTAAAGAAATCGTCCAGTGGGTCGACCAAAAAAAGGGAACGGAAATCGTTGTCTTTGATGTTCGTGAAATATCACCGATCACTGACTATTTGATCATCACAACTGGACTCTCAGAAATACACAACCGCACGATTGCCGAACACATCATGCAACACGGACGACCCGACCACATCGAGGGATTCGAAATCGGCCAATGGATTCTCATCGACTATTTTGACGTCATTGTGCACATTTTTTCGCACGAGGCACGTGAGTTCTACGGCCTCGAGCGTCTCTGGGGTGATGCACCGCAGCTCCTTGTTAATCATGATACGTCAACGCCTTAAGCAAATACTGCAGCGCGCATTCCCTGGTGAGGAGATTGTCATCGACTACGTGCCCAAAGGGAAAAGAGGTGATTATTTCACAAATATCGCCTTCCGAATGGCCGCGCAGCGAAAAAAAGACCCGTATGCGGTTGCCCAGGAACTCACCAAAGACATTCAGGATACGATGATCAGTTCAGTTGCCGTTGAAAAGCCAGGGTTCATAAATGTGAGTATTGATCGAGAGTACCTGCTGCACGTTCTCTTCGAAGAACAAACAATGGTCAACATCGGTCACGGCCAACCAGTGCTCATCGAATATGTGAGCGTCAATCCGACCGGGCCAATCTCGGTCGTCAATGCCCGGGCAGCTGCCGTCGGTGACGCTTTGATCCGAATAATGAAACAAGTTGGCTTCAAGAGCACAGCTGAATACTATGTAAATGATGCAGGGCGACAGACACAACTGCTTGCCGAGAGTGTGCGGCAGCGTGTCAATCAATTGCGGGGTGAAAAAGCAAAAATACCAGAACACGGCTACCATGGAGAATACCTGCTCGATGTCGCACAGAAGGTGATTGACCGTCACCTTGAGGGTAGCGAGGCGATCGAGAACTTCGCGGTCGATTACTTCATCAACAGTCAAAAAGAAACATTAGAACGGTTTGGTGTCATCTTTGATAACTGGGTGCGCGAAT